>Ga0210410_10000184_pt1 | contig 90437 bp, 79 predicted proteins | sample IncBWC4MmetaG_FD_161058 | JGI IMG/M metagenome (GOLD analysis project Ga0210410, IMG submission 161058) | Forest soil microbial communities from Barre Woods Harvard Forest LTER site, Petersham, Massachusetts, United States - Inc-BW-C-4-M | ecosystem: Environmental > Terrestrial > Soil >... | reverse complement strand
CCAACTCGGGTGAAAATCACTTCCAATAAGAACCATAAGGCTCCTTCCGTTCCGCTAGCTTCGGTCCTCAACCAAAAGCTAACACGGCGCGTGTTCGGAGCCTTCTCTCTTATCCAATCAATCCTTTGCGGTTTTTGCAAAGGGTGGGCTCTTCGTCCCTTCTTTCCTCGACATCACTTCACACTGGATCGATCTCCAAAATCCCTTTTCCCGTTGCATAGTTCGACCAACTGCTCCACGGCCAATCTTGCGGATGCTGGTCGGGTGGCCCAGATAACGAATTCCGAATCTCAAAATGCCTCTCGATCGAACCTTGGCCAGCTCACACACCAAAACAATGCGGACGGTGCCCCTCGATAAGAGCGAAGGCCACCCGGTGTTGTGCCTTTTTATCACTCCGGTATGAAGTGCGATAGTGGTATTCTCTCATCGTGCTTTGCCGAGAAAACGAACTCAAAACCGAAATGCTGCGCCACCCGCCCGTCCTTCTTCCATTGGTTTGGACTTCTTCATTTTCTCCAACTCTCTAGCGCATTAAAGGAACATCTATGTCAGGGAAAAACAAACATAAAAATCAGCAAACATCCCCCGCTGATCATAATACCGCCCAAAAAGAAAACACCAACCGCCATGTTTACATTGAACCCCCTGTTCAGATAGACATAGTCCAAGACCTCAAAAAGCAGCATGAGACCGCACGCGCTGAGGATGCAGCCTCCCAAAGGAAACAACTTTTTTGGACCAAAATAGCGGCCGGCCTTATCTTCGCCTATACACTTATCTCTGCTTGGCAATTGAAGGTTGCCCATGACACTTACATTGCAGCTAACAGGCCCTATGTAGGTGTCAACGCTATTAGTACGTTTTTTTTCAGCCAGAATGCCTTGGGGGAATCCATCATCACCAAAGAGCCTCGCCAAACAACAGCAGGAATGGAATACCGGATCGAAGTTAAGAATTTCGGTCCCATTCCTGGAAATCATTTCCGGAGCGATCAAAAAGTCTTGCTTGGCGGCAAAGAACTTGTCGGAACTAAGGTTCCAGATCAACCATCGGTAATATTTCCCAGCGAAAGTGTCTACCTGAATGGGGATTTGCGCGATGAGAGCTATCACGGCATTATGGACAGAACTAAAGTTCTCGTAATCGAGATTACATCTGAATATGACGGCCCGAGCGGCCATTACGAATACTGCGAAAAGAAGCAATTTGAACCGGGGCGTGCCACTTTTCTGAATCTCGGAATGTGCGAACAATAATCGGCTTGCTGCCTTATCACGCATTCTACCGTATTCCTATGGGAAAAAAGTCAAAGCGAAAAAAGAAACAGAATAAAGGAAAAAGAGTGTCCACATCGCCTTTGCCAACACCCCAGCAGCCCATCCAAGGCGTTTCTCGACGGCAGGTAAGATTCGTAGAAGGGCTTGGGATACTCCTAACATTGATAAGTCTAATAGCTTTGATTGAGTTGTACCCGCGTCCAACAGCAACGGCGAGTTTGCCAACAGACCCAAATGACCAATTAAGTTCATCGGGCTTCACCATCACAAACGACGGATATTTCCAGTTGGCAGACGTAAGAGCCGCGTGTTTCCTTTGGAAGGTTCAATTCGACCGAAATGCCGACGTCACCAACAGCTTTTCGCGAATCGTTTCTCCGTCTGAGGGGACGTTGCAAACAAACGAGGGATTGACTGTACCTTGCACGACGCGCAACTTTATCGGTGTTGCGCATGGTCCACCACGTTTTACGAAAGCTGACTTGGCAATCGTGGTTTACTACCGCCCTTATCCTTTCACTTTCTTGCGCTCCCATAAATTGTTTCGCTTCGTTGCGCGAGTCGGAAACAATGGGAATGTAGTTGCCTGGGACAAGCAGCCATCGGCGATTCTGGAACCAGATTTCGAAAAGTTTATGGGAATATGGCGAAACTCCCCTTCGTTGCCGCAACTGTAGGCATAAGGGCGTTTTATGTGGCGGGTGGCAGTCCCTTGGCTCCTGGGGAAGCCTGGCGGGTGGGCGACCCTTTAGCTACATAGAGGGGGTGCCGCATCCTTTGTGGTTTTCAAAGGGTGCGCTCTTCGTTTTTTCCTCATTCATTGGGATCCATCTATCGGAAAGGATCTCCCTTTTCAACGACTTACAAATCCATTCGAATGCTAACGCAAAAAACAGTTGACACATCGGATACTTCTATGGTACTCTTTTCTCGAAGTTGCCGCCATGACCACGCCCTGCTCTCTTGATCTTTTCCATGGCCGGAACTCCATCCACTACATTCGATTCCCTAACTCCAATCGAATCATATCGTTTGCAGACCCCCACCTCTTAAATCCTGTCAGATCATATCGTTACAAAGAGCATAGGGGGAGGGGGGTAGCTGTCAACATTCAAACCCGCAAATGCGCAGTTTGTGCGTTCTTTGCATCCCGGTTGGGTTTGCGGGACATCCCGGAGGGGGTTGCGGGACCTTCCAACCTGCCAACGCGCACTATCTTCCTAAGTCCTTTATCCGCAACACTTACAAGCATGTCCATAAGTGTTGATTCCAAAGGGCTTACAGGAAATCTAAATCCTTTAAATGCAACACTTACAAAAAACGCGGGGGTCACATCCTTCAAGCCAAAGAGCTTCTCTCTTTATCGACTTGCCCTGTCGCCCTCTTTCTCCTTTGCGGGGCCGCTACTCCTTGAGCTTCTTGCTCGCTGTGGCTTGCTTGGGCAGCGAGTCTGCCATGCGCATGGTATTCACCATGCTCATGTTGCAAGAGGAGAGTTTTTGAGTGAAGGTCGTTCAGCGCGAAAAGTAACCGGTCTTGGTCCGCACTTTGATTCCCGCTTGTTTCGTCCGGATCACGATCTTCCGGAACGTTTCATCTTTGTCCGTATTCGACGGGTAGTACGCCAGTTCGTACGATGTTCTCAATTCCTCGGCGATTTGCCGGAAATAGGTATGCGGGTCCGTAATTTCCGCGTCGATGTGCGACCCGCCCGTTTCTTTCGCGATGCGCTCCATCACGCTTGTGCCATATTTGTTTCTCGCCGTCAGTTTTCCATGTTCTTTCTCGGTGTAGCGGATCGCGAACACCACAACATTTTCGGCCTGCGCCGTCTCGATGGTGCTCATCATGTCATGCGAACTCGAATTGTCTTCTCCGTCGCTGAAGAGCAGCAAAGCGCGTCTGCCGTTCTCCTGCGCAAGCTTTTCTGTCACGGAATAGTAGATGGAGTCGTAAAACGCCGTACCCAGATCCCGGCTCTCGGCGGGCCCCAGTTCCGGAAACACCACATGTTTGTGTTTGTCCTTGCCTTTGCCTTTGTCGCGTCCCTGATAGTCCATCATGCGCTCAATAATTTCCTCGCCGGACTGCGAGAAATCGCTGACGAGTCGGATATGGTTCCCGAAGGTCACCAGAAACGCGCGATCCTTCGGCCCCAGCACTTCTTTCAGAAACACTTCCAGGTCCTGTTCGTGTTGCTTGGAAAAGTGATCCTGGCTGCCGCTGACGTCCACAATCAAGCCCAGCGTCAGCGGAACGTCCGTGCTCTTCGCAAAGAAGGAGATCTTCTGCGGAACAGCGTCCTCGTAAACTTCGACATCCTCCTTGGTGAGGTTGTCCACCAGCGCTCCGCGGGCATCGCGCACGGAGAACGCCACGTTTACCAGGTTGACCGCAACGCGAATCGGCTCCTGGCCGAAAGCGAAGCCGCAGCCCAGGAGCACCAGCAGGGAACTGGCGAGACACGCACGCGAGCCGCTCAAGCGCCGGCCAGACATTTTCACGAGATTCCTTTTACGGTTTCCATACGCCACCTCACGCCTGATGATACGCACTCCGTCCTCCGAAGTTCGGTCGAATCTACATCCCATCGCCACATTTTTCCTTGCGTCAAACGCTTATCTTCGGGAATATTTCTAGGCGCTGGGCAGTCTAACTCTCAGGGCGGGGTTAGGTCACCCGCTGGCTCTGAGCGTCTTGGCTTGATGGGGGGAGAGTCCTCATGAAACGCACCATAGCACTTTGGCTACTTCTGGCCGCCGCAATTGCGGCGCCACCCCTTGCACAGCAGGTAAAGAAGTCCCATATCGCAAGGATGACCCTCAAGGTTGGCGACCCCGCCCCCGATTTCACCCTCCTTAGCGATGAGTGGAAGAACGTAAAGCTCAGTGACTTGCGCGGCAAGAAGAACGTTTTCCTGGCCGTTTACGTCCTGGCTTTCACCGACGGTTGAACGAAGCAACTTCAGGCGGTCCAGGCTGGAATCGCCTCCGGAAGAATCGACACCTCCGATACCGAAGTCTTCGGCATCAGCATGGATAGTCCCGCGGCCAACGCCGCCTTCGCCAAGCAAATTGGGGCCAAATTTCCGTTGTTGAGCGACATGAACGGCAAAATGCTCAAATCCTATGGCATTTTGAAAAGCTACGACATCGAGCACGAATCCTACGAATTGGCCCTCCGCGCCAACATCGTCATCGACAAGCAGGGAATCATTCAGCTGATCGATGAAGGCGATGAAGCTGTCGACCCCAATACCGCCCTGTCCATGTGCTCGACCTTGCGCAAAAAAGGCGCAGCCAAGTAAACTCGTCCGATCGGAATCGCAGTTGCATTCCGCACACCTTCTTGCACGGTCCTTTGCCCGTTGAATCTTTACCAGACTTTGCAAACCGTCTCCGGCGGTTTCACCATCGGTTGTCCCGCGCGGCACGAAAACGCCTTCGCGAATTCCGGCATATTCACTACCACCCCGTTGATGCGGTATTCCGGCGGTGAATGCGGATCGGTCTGCGCGCGCACCCGCAGGTCCTCGGGTCGCTCGTTCGCGCAATCCCACTGCGCGTAGCCGATAAAAAAACGCTGCTCCGGCGTTAATCCATCAATGGCCTGCAAGGTCTTCCCAGCCGTTGCAGAACCCCACGCCATATACGCTAGGATCTCTCCTCCCAAATCGGCCACGTCTTCCCCCATTGTCAGCCGGCCGTTGATGTGCACGTCTTCCACAACCACGTACTTCGAATACTGGTCGCTAACGCACTTGGTCCGCTCGTCGAATTTCTCCCGGTCTTCTTTCTTCCACCAATCCTTCAGATTGCCCTTGGCGTCGAACTGGCTGCCCTCGTCGTCAAACCCGTGCGTCAATTCATGCCCGATGGTGCCTCCCGTGTTCCCGTAATTCGGCGCATCGTCCATCTTCGGGTCATACAGCGGTGGCTGCAGCACTCCGGCGGGGAAGTTAATGTCGTTCATCTGGGGATTGTAGTAAGCGTCGACCGTCGTCGGCGAGATGTCCCACTCCCCGTGATCGACCGGCTTCCCAATTTTGGCAATTTCCCGGCGGTGTTCAAACTCCGTGGCCCGCTGTACGTCGCCGAGGAACTCCGTGCGCACGATTTTTACCGCGCTGTAGTCCCGCCACTTGTCGGGATACCCGATCTTGTTGCGAATGCCGTGCAGCTTCACCAGCGCCTGCTGCTTGGTCTCCGGGCTCATCCAGTCCAGTTGCTCGATGCGCTTCGCCATGGCGTCTTCGATGCGCCTCACCATGTCGAGCGTGCTCTGCTTCAGCTCCGGCGAAAATACTTTGCGCACGTAAGCCTGGCCCAGCGCTTCGCCCAACAGGTAGTCCGTATACTGCACGCAGCGCTTCCACCGGGGCTGCTGCTCCTTCACGCCGCGCAAGTATTTCCGGTAAAAATCGAAATTCTCCTGCACGAACTTCTCATTGAGATAGGGCGCGGAGGTGTCCGCCACATGAAACCGCAGGTACGTCTTCCAATTGGCCAGCGGCTCGCTCGCCAGCGCGGCGTTCACCTGCTTGAAGAATCCCGGGTCTCCCACATTCAGGATGTCGATCGGCGGGTAGTGCAAAACGCTGTAGTACGTCTTCCAATCGAAATTCGGCGCCAGGTCTTGCAGCCCCGGAATCCCCATTTTGTGTTTCAAATTGTACGGGTTGCGGCGCTCCACGCGGCCCATCGAAGCCTTAGCCAGTGCGGTTTCGATGCGCATCAAAGTTTCCGCACTCTTCTTGGCGGTTTCTGCGTTGTCCCCCAGCAGCTCGAAAATTTTCTGCGCGTGCTGCACGTACCGTTCGCGGGTCTCTTTCGACTTCGCGTCCTCTTTCGTGTAGTAGTCGCGGTCCGGCAACCCCAGCCCGCCCTGATCCAGAGAGGCAATTACGCTTTCCGAATCGTCCGGATCCTGGTCCGACCCGCTTCGAAACAGAATGGACCGGTACCCGAAGGTCGTCATTTGAATCCGCGCTACCAGTGGGGCCAGCTGGCGTATTGAGTTCAACTGCGCAATCGCATCCATCTCCGCCTTGATCGGCTCCAGCCCGCTCTTCTCGATGCCCGCCTCGTCGGTGCAGGCAGCGTAGAAGTCGCCGATCTTCTGAGATACCGCGTCGCGTTGATTCGAATTGCCGGCTGCCTGCTCGAGAATCCCCCGCAGAAAGGTGAGGTTGTCCTGATAAAGCTTCCCGTAAACACTCCAACCGGTCTGGTCTGCGGGAATGGGATTCTTTTTTTGCCATGCTCCGCATGCGTATTGATAAAAGTTCACGCACGGGTCGATGGACTTGTCCATCGAACTCAAATCCAGGCTCGGCGAGTACGGCAGCGCCGGCTCGTTCGCGGTCTGTCCATTTGCCGTCCCCGCCAAACCAAGCACGAGGAGAAATGCCGCCAAGAAGAAGTTCTTCATCACTTTATTTGCCTCCGTCTGAAATCGCTACCAGGCCGCCTGTCCTAGAAAACGTCGCCGGCTCTCCGTTTGGCCGGCTCCTTCTTCGCTGCTTCTTCCACTTTCACCAGCATTTTTTGCAACTCCGCATGCGAAAAATAGTGCCCATTCAGGAAGACGGCTGCAATCTTCTGCGTGTTGGCGATATCTTCGAGCGGATTCGCCTCCAGCAGCACCAGGTCAGCGGTTCTGCCCTGCTCGATGCTACCGAGCTGGTCCTCCATCAGAAAAAACCGCGCGGGATTCAGCGTCGCGGTTTGCAACGCTTCCAGCGGCGTGAAGCCCGCGGCTACAAATCGCTGCAATTCCTCGTGCAAACTGAAACCCGGGAAAATGTAAACGCCCGGCGGCGTATCCGTGCCAGCGAGGAACGGCACTCCGGCTTTGTGCAGCAGTTGGACGACTTCCAGCTCTTTCTCAATGAACTTCTTCCGCGTCTCCAGGTCATCGGTATTGAATTCCGCTTTGATCTCGTCCGTGAATTTCTTCCACGTCGTGTTCTTCCAATAGGCCGGCACATATTTCGCCCGCGCGTCTTTGCTGAAGTCCGTGACGTCGATCAAATTTCCCCCGCGCTCCCACACCAGCGTCGGGCATTGCCACGTCTGATTCTTTGCCAGCAGGGCCGCCAGCTCCGAAGCCCGCCCCGCATCGTAACTCGACAAAAATTTCCCCGCCGTTTTGACGCCCTTCAGGAATTCGTCCTCCAGCGGCGAGCTACCCTCAAATATTCCGATGAGATGTTCGAAGCTGTGCATTCCCGCCGCCGACATTTCCGAGGCGCGCACAGAATCCGGCACGTGCCCTTCGAACGGCATCTCCTGCTTTTTCGCTTCCTCGGCGATCGCGAACACCGCCTCTCGTGGAATCAAGGATTGCAGCTTGATGAAGTCTGCCCCGCGCCGCTTTAACTCTGCGACTGCGCGCCGCCCGTCTTCCGGCGTCGCAATGGCGATGGAACTCGGAAAGCGCGGCTTCGGTCCGTCCAGCATCGGGCCGGAGCTCAGAATTCTCGGTCCGATCAGATGTCCTTCCTCAATTTCATTCCGCCAGTTCTGCACCGCATCCAGTTCGCTTCCCATGTCCCGCACGGCCGTAACGCCGTTAACTACGAACAGCGGCAGCGAAATGTCCCGCGCATTCGGAAACCAATCTCCGAAAACAAGGTGTACGTGCATGTCCCAAAGTCCGGGAATGAGAAACCCGCCTTTGCCATTCACGCTCGGCGCGTTGCGCGGGTAGCGCACGTCCTTCCGCGCGCCAACCGCCGTAATCTGATTCTTTTCGATCACCACAACTTGGTCGCGCCGAATCTCCCCCGTGCGGACGTCCACGATATTCACGTCGGTGATGACCAGCATCCCTTCCAGCGACCAGTGCTGCGCCGCCGCAGGACCCTCTTCAATCAAGGAATCGCCCGCCAGAAAAAGCAGCAAAGACACAAACGCCGCGAGAATAGTGCGACCAGCTCTCATGCGCTGCATTGTATCGGGAATCCCGTCGAAACTCCCTGCCATTTCGCCCCTAACGAGTACGGGGCTCTTTACTTCGCGACGTCACTCCTCGACGAACTTGCGCAGCCGCTCAAGCGCGTCATCCCACTGCCTGGAAATCACGGCGAGGTAGCGTCGTGCTTCTTCCAGCCGTCGCTGCTCCAGTTGCCAAACGCTCTCGCGCCCGCGCCTCCTGCTGCGCACCAGTCCTGCTTCCTCCATCTTGCGCAGGTGTTTTCTGATCGCTTGACGAGTGACACGCGAGCCTGCCGTGAGCCTCGCGATGGACATCGGTCCTTCATTGCAGAGCCGCGTGACCAGCCGCAAACGCGTGTTATCTCCAAGCGCTGCGAAAAGAGCAGCGGAGCCAGCGGGTTCTCGCATCGTTCTCGCGTTACGGCGTAAGGGCAAGGTACTCCTCGATTACTTTCACCATGATGGTCCAGCCTCCCTCGTTGGCCGTGAACGCCTGCGCACGCCGCGCCAGCGGGATTCGATCGAAGCCGGTCTCCCTGACGGTCAGCAGCACGCCTTCCGCCGTTTCTTCCAGAACAAACTCGACCAGTGTCGTCGGCTCAGCTGAATAGTCCATCCCGGGCTCCACGGCGCCCGGATGCCAGCGGAACGAGAACAGCCGCTCGGGCTCCATTTTCTCGATGGTGATGTCGAACGCCACACCCTCATGCGTCTTCTGTGCCTTGGCAACTTCGGCGTTGACCTTCGACGGCGAAATCACTCCTCGTACGACGGCGCCTGGCGTGAACGGCCCATCGAACTTCATCCCGAACCAGTGCCCGAACTCCTTCGAATCAGCCAGCGCTCGCCACACGCGTTTCCTGGGCGCCCGGAGAAGAACCTTTTTCTCGATGCGGTCCGTGCTCATACGCAACCTCCTGGTTGCACATTATCACGCTCTCGAATGATATGCAACCCAGAGGTTGCATGACCATCGGCGGGTCAACGTCTAGGGATAACGGGCCACGTGGCAGGTCCGAATTTCTGGATCGAAGGCCCCGAGGTTGGATGGGGACTCCCTCTTCTCTTCACTGAAATCCGTGAACTCTAAACTGCCAACTGTTTCAATTCGCCACTGTCAGTTCAATCGTCGCCGATACCGGAATCCGCGACCCGCCCATCGGCGCCTGGTCAATCACCGCTCCGTGCGGCCACTGCGGCGCCGTCACGTAATTCACTTTTCGCCGCATCTGCGCCACGTCCAGCCGGTGCTGCGCTTCAATTTCGTTCAATCCCACCAGGTGCGGCATCACGAAGGCAATTTCCCGCGGCCCCTGCGAAACCAGCACGTCCACCCGCGGCGTCGCCGCTCCCGCGCCGGGCTTCGGATTTTGGATCACTACGGCGTCCACCGGCTGTTCCGTCATCGTTACGCCGGAAACTTCGCCTACCTGCAATCCCGCGCGCAGCAATTCGATGCGTGAAGCGCGCAGCGAATTTCCTTCCAGCAGCGGAATCTGCAGTTGCCGCTGTCCTAGACTCAACACCACGTGCGCCTGCTGCGAAACTTTCATCAGCAATCCGGCCGTCGGCGTCTGCCGTATCACCACGTTTATGGATTGTTCACTGTAGATGCGGTCAGCCACGCGCAACACCAGCCCGCGCGATTGCAACATTTGGCTGGCTTCGGAAACGTTCTTGCCGACGAGATTCGGCATCGTCACTTCGCTTCCGTGAATGGCGATGCGCATCGCCGTGATCGCGCTCAGGAACGCCGCCGATGTCAGGATGAACGCGAGAAACGTCATCCGGCTCAACCATTCCAGTCTTTCACGCAAAGTCATAGAGGAAATAGTCGATGGTTCTCAGTTGACAGTCAACCGTTTACAGTCGGCAGTTGCGCAGGTCAGCCTCAATTCACTTCTTCAAAGGAGGCGCCGGATAATCCGGCAACTTATCCTTGCTCGTATCCGCGCGCTTCACTTCCAGCTCATCGAAGAGCAGAGAAGGACTGATAATCGTCGTCGGTGCGCCGCCAGACCGGTTACTCACGAGCGGGTCGTTGCCCACGGCAATCAAATCGCTGCGCAGGGCGCGAATATCAAGTTCGCTGAAGACCGCGCCGCGCACCAATTCTTCGTGCCCGTCTTTCGCGTATACGCGATAGAGCAGCCGCGGTGAATTGCCAGGGCCCAATGTATCGACTCGATAGCCATACGGCCGGCCTTGGTCGGTGACCATCTGAATCACTTTTTTCTTCAGCTCGTCCGGCGCCTGCGCTTCTGAGCCCTTCACCAGCAGCACGCCGAGGCTCGGCCCGGGAAACGATCCCGGCGCCGCGCGCCCGTGGCCGTTCGAGGAAGGGAAGTCGCGGATCGGTTGCCGTCCCAGCAAATAATTTGTCAGCATTCCGTTTTCCACCACGTTCACCGCTTGCGCTTTGACTCCTTCGCTGTCCACCGCGTAACTTCCCACCAGGCTCTTCCCCTGAAAGGCTTTCAACGTCGGATCGTCAATCACCGAAAGAAAATTAGGCAGGACCCGCGCTTTGTAGCTGGTTGCGAAGGTTCCCGTGGTGCGATTCGGTTTTCCCAATTGGGGTTTGCGCCCGAGAACGTTTTGCCCGATCAAGGAAGCCACCACATCGTTCGCCGCATCCGCCGCGAACAAAACCGGCCCGCGATATTCTTCCTCGACGATCGGCGCTTGCCGCAAGGCTACGATCGTGTCCAACATTTTCTTCGCGTCACTCATGAGCGCGTCGTGCCCCGGCAATTCTTCCGCACGCGCCACCATGTACGCCGGACTCCGGCCCAGCCGCATTCCATCCGCGGCTTGCGCCGAGCCGTTCAATTGCACGCTATAGGTGGTTTTTCCGTCGCGCGTGACCGTGCCCTCGGAATTCACGAGGTATTCGTTGACGGCGGAGAATCGCGCCGAGGCCGTCAACGACTGCACATCGGGATACTGCTTGTACAAACTCGTCACATCTTCGAGAGTTTTTCTCCATGCAGCTTCATCCGCTTGCAGACGCGCGGTGGGCTCGACGGCAATCACCGGCGAAGCTTTGGCAAAATCGTCGACCGGATTCGGATCGGCACTGAACTGTTTCAGCGCGGCTTGTTTTTCCGCCAGCGCTTCGCCGGCGGCTTTATACGCGTCGTCGGTGGCCAGCCAAATCTGGTGGCGGAGCGCGATGGGATCGTTGTCGAGCGGTAAGAGGGTAGATTCGCCCTGGCCGCGGCTGTAAAAGCTGTCTTGTTTGTAGTCGCCGATTCGAACGACGACGCGCAGAACGCGAACGTGCACGTGCTGGTTTTCGCGAAGCGCGCCGAACACGGCTTCCGCGCCGAAGTCTTCCACTTCATTGACTCGGTATTCGATGTAATAGGGCGCTTGCACCTGATCCATTTTGAGCTGTGCTTTCGAACGATCGAGCTCGGTGAGGAGCGCCTCCAGGAGGCCATCGCCCTTGGCCGCGTCGTGCGCCGCAACCATGGCGGCGTCGAGCGAGGGTTTGGCTTCGTTCGAATTCGCAAATAACGGGGCAGCGTTCAGCGTCAGAAAAACGGAGAGATAGAATGCTGTCGATGACATGAGTGCACGCGAAGCGTTCGAACGAGGAAAGCTTTTCATGGCTTCACCCCTGCACTGGCCGGCGCGTCTTTCGTGGCGGTGCTGTTTTCGAATCCGGGCGGTGGCAAGATGGGCGGTCGTTCGTGCTCGTGCGCGCGCTTTTGCACTTCCATTTCGGAGAAGAGCATGGAAGGAGCAACGGCGGCAACGGGAACGTGGCCGCTCTCCGCACCGCACACGCCATTGAAGACATGCGGCTGGTCGCCGGTGGTGAGAATGCGCGTCAGCGCTGCCAGCGGCGTGCCGACAATGTCCACGCCGCGGACCAACTCATCGGGACGGCCATCGGCGTAGATCTTGTAGACGATGACCGGGAGCACCTGGAACGCCTGCGGGAGGGAACGCTGCGTCAGGGTAAAACCGCCCTGGATGTCATCGAAATACAAACCATAGGGCTTGTTTTGCTTCTTTACTTCTTCGATCAATTTTTGCCGCATCTGAGCGTCGGGAACCGTCTGCGTGGAAGTAACAATCAGATTTCCCTGGCGGCCTGTAGGCATGAGGCCTGGCTGGTTCCGGCCATGACCGTTCGACTGGGCGAAATTCTTGATGGGCATGCGGGACATCAGGAAGTTTTTCAGCACGCCGTCTTTGATGACTTCGACGCGCTGCGACGGCGAACCTTCATTGTCAAATTCGTATGCGCCGGCCAGCTTCACTCCGGCAATTTCGCGCGTGGTGGGATCGTCGGTGACGCTCAGGAATTTGGGCAGCACTTCCTGACCAATTTTCTTCGTAAAGGTCTGGCCTTCTTCTTCATCGCGCTGGCGGTGGCCTTCGAGCCGGTGACCGAGAACTTCATGAAAAAACACGGCCGCGGCGCGCCCGCTCAATAGCGCAGGCCCGTCGTAGGGTTCGGCGACAGGGGCTTTTCGAAGCGCACTCAGGTCGACTGCCATTTTGTCAATCTTGGCGGCGAGCTCCGCTTCGCCCGGCAGACCGGCGGCGGAAGGGGCCTGAAATGTCTCGACGCGCAGCAAATCCATGCCGTCGTCGGCGCGGGTTTGCGCTTCCATGACGAGGCGAGTCGAGGCGTTGGGAGAAACGAGGGCGCTGCCTTCGCTGGATACCATGCGCGAATTCGAAGTCTGGACCTCCAGCACGACGTTGGCGTAATAGACTTCGGGGTATTTGCGGAAGGCCGCGGAAAGGCGCTTGATTTCGGCTTCCCATGCGGCACGGTCGAATGGGGCGGCGGCAGACGATTCGCCGATGTGGGTCTGTGGCTTCTCTTTGGAAAAGTCGGGCGATTTGTCTTCTTCTTCGGCGCGAACTGCGGTGTTGGTCCGAACGTTGAGCAAGGACGGAACGGCGCGTTTGTATTCGCGGTCGGTGAGTTCCCACAAAACGCGCCCAATGGCGTCCTGGTCGTTGCCGAAGGGCAGGCTGCCGGAAGTGACTCCGCTGGAGCGACTTTGCCCGTGGGTGTTGTCCAAATCGGGCGTGCCCACGCGCATGGTGACATCGGCGTAGCGGCGCTGTGCGGAGGTATTGGTGAGCAAGCTGCCGTAGGCCCCGACGAGAACGACGAACTCCTGATCGTAGACGGTGTAACTGAGGTAGTAGGGCGCCTGCTCAGTCTTGCCGAGTTCGGTAGTAGCGCGGGCAAGCTCGGTCTGCATGGCTTTGAGTACGGGATCGGTCGGAGAGGCAGCCGGTGCTGAAGTGAAAGCAGGCTTGTCGGTGGCGGCCGGGGCCCAAGGCACGATGGCAAGCTGGGCGGCGAGAACGCAGCAAGCGGCCGCGCGCAGGTATTCCGTTCCGCGGAAATGGAGACTTTCGCGGGTTCTTGAAGATTCAGAAATGATCATGAAAAGTGAGCTCCCGGTACCACGGTTCATTAAGAGTGACCAAACCCAAGTAAATAGCGCAGAAGGCGAGTATGCCCTAGTGGTGCGCGTGGCGCAAATCAGGTGTTTCCGAAACGTTCATCATTATTCAAGCGGGCGCCATTGGCAAATTCAGTCGCGGAGACTTGCTTGCGTCCCTCCAGTTTGACGGCCAGAAGACGCAAAACGGTTGCGTTGCCACAGGACACGAACAGGGCATCTCCTTCGCGGGACAGGGTCCCCGCCGGGGGGCGTGTTCCGCCAGAATGCAGTCCGACGCTCTTTTCCTTAGACACCGGTTCGCCGAACAGGTGGCAGGTTTGGCCGCGAAAGGTGGTGTAGGCCCCGGGCCAGGGTGCGAAGGCACGCATGCGGTTGTAGATTTCTTGCGCGGGGCGGTTCCAATCGATACGGCCGTCTTCTTTTTTCAGTATGGGGGCGTGGGTGGCTTTGGCGTGGTCTTGCGGATGCGGGACGATGGTGCCTGCGGAGAGGCCGCGAAGAGTTTCGGCCATGAGTGGAGCGCCGAGTTCGGATAGGCGAACGGTCAACTCGGGTGCAGTCTCCGCCGGACCGATTTCGATTTCGCGCTGAAGCAGGATATCGCCAGTATCTACACCCGCATCGATGCGCATCGTGGTTGCTCCCGTGCGCGTTTCACCATTTACGATGGCCCAATTGATGGGCGCGGCGCCCCGGTATTTGGGAAGCAGGCCGGCGTGAAGATTGATCCAGCCGAGTTTTGGAATGGTGAGGAGGCGCGCGGGGATGATCTGGCCGTAGGCAATGATGACGATGGCGTCAGGGGCTAGCTTCTGCAGCAACTCCTGAGCTTCCGGAGAGCGAATTTTTTCAGGCTGATGCACAGGGAGATTGGCGGCGAGGGCCACTTCCTTTACAGGCGAGAAAGAGACTTCGCGGCCGCGGCCGCGGGGACGGTCCGGTTGAGAGAATACGGCAAGAACCTCAAACTCAGGATTTGCGAGGAGAAGTTTCAGCGTGGGAACGGCAAACTGAGGTGTGCCGCAGAAAACGATTCGCAGGCGCTCCGGCACTTACCACTCGCCTTGTTTCCTGAGCTTTTTGATTTTGCGGCGGATGAGATCGCGCTTGAGCATGCTGAGGTGCTGCAAAAAGAGGATGCCGTTGAGGTGATCGATCTCATGGCAGAAGGCGCGAGCAAGCAGATTTTCGCCGCGGATTTCGAAGGACTCGCCCTTGGCGTTTTGCGCTTTGACGGTGACAAATTGCGGGCGAATCACGTAGCCGCGGAAGCCGGGAATGGAGAGGCAGCCTTCTTCCTCGCGGACTTCGCCTTCGGCGTGAATCACCTCGGGATTTGCGAGAACGATCTTGGCTTCGGGATTTTTCCCGCCGGTCACATCGACCACCGCGATTCGCAGGCCCAGGCCGATTTGCGGCGCGGCCAAGCCGACGCCTTGCGCGGCGTACATGGATGCAAACATGTCTTCGACAAGCTCCGCGAGCTCGGCATCAAATTTTTTGACAGGAGCGCCGGGTTTCTCGAGGATCGGATCGCCATACTTGACGATCGGGTAGATTTTCCGCGGGGGAGCGGACACCACCGGCGTTTCGGTAGCCGCAGCAGCAAGGGTTTTAGAACTCGTCGAGTTGTCGGGCATAGTTGTCGAAATTCCGCCGCATTTCGGCGAGGGAGTCTCCTCCGAATTTTTGCAGAAAAGCATCCGCCAATACAAGTGCGACCATGGCTTCACCGGCAACGGCCCCGGCTGGGACCACGCACCAGTCCGAACGCTCGTAAGCTGCTTGGACGGGCTGCTTGGTGACCATGTTGGTGGTGTGCAGGGCCTGACGAAGCGTGGAAATGGGTTTCAAGTACCCGCGGATGACGAGGTCTTCGCCATTGGTGATGCCGCCTTCGAGGCCGCCGGCACGGTTGGTATGGCGGCGGAAGCGTTTCGCGGATTTTTCATAGAAGATTTCATCCTGCACAACGCTGCCGTGGGAGCCCGCAATCGAGACGCCCTCCCCGATTTCAACCGCCTTCACGGCCTGGACGCTCATTAGGGCTTGTGCAAGGCGTCCATCGAGCTTTTCGTCCCACTGTGCGTGACTTCCCAGGCCCACGGGAACATCGTGCGCGATGATTTCGAAAATTCCGCCGACGGTGTCGCCGGCCTTGAGCACAGCGTCCACTTCTTCTTTCATTTTCTCCTGGATGGAAGCATCGATGCAGCGCAAAGGAGAATCGAGGTCGGCGCTTATGGCGCGGATTTTTTTCCACGTGGCGGGGCGTTCCGAACGAACGTGGCCCACCTGGAGAGTGTGACTGGCAATCTCCGTGCCAAATTCGCGCAAAAGCAATTTGGCGAAGGCGCCGCAGGCGACGCGCGCCGCGGTTTCGCGGGCGGAGGCGCGCTCCAGGATGTAGCGGGCATCGTGATAATCAAATTTTTGAGAACCGGCGAGGTCGGCGTGGCCCGGGCGGGGCGCGACGAGTTTGCGCGCGCCGGGATCGTCTTCGGCGGCTTCCACGGGCAGAATTTTTTCCCAATTGGCCCAGTCGCGATTTTCGATGCGGAGGGCCACGGGAGCGCCAATGGTTTTGCCATGACGAACCCCGGCGAAGATATCGGCACGGTCTTTTTCGATTTTTTGACGCCCGCCGCGGCCATAGCCGAGCTGTCGGCGGTGCAACTCGTGATTGATGAATTTCAGGTCGACCGGCAGCTGGGCGGGAAGGCCGGAGACAAATGCCAGCAGCGCTTGTCCGTGCGATTCACCCGCGGTGTAAAAGCGAAGCATGCCTGTTCATATCCTGAAAGGAATTTGCGTGCGAGCCATAGAAAAGAAACAGTGTAGCCGCCGCTGCGCGCGGCGTCCAGTAAGCCGGCGTGTTTTCCATCGAACGGAGGAATGTCGACCGGTGACGAGTGTCACTCCAAGTTCAAAAATTTGGGGAACAAATGACTGGCAGCAGGCGTATCTCCCAGCAGGTTGCGCACCTGTATTTGGTGTCTTCGCGAGGGGAGGTGCTCGATGGGCGGTCTTTGGCAAGATGTGCGATATGGATTGCGGGTGTTACTGAAAAACCCGGGGTTCACCGCGATCGCGATCCTGACGCTGGCTTTGGGGATTGGCGCGAACACCGCTTTATTCTCGGTCGTGAATGGCGTGCTCCTCAATCCGCTGCCGTTCCCGAATCCCGACGAGCTGGTGGCGGTGTACACGAAGTCTCCGAATTTCCAGGAAAGCTCGATCTCGTATCTCAATTTTCTTGACTGGCAAAAAGACAACCACTCCTTCGGTTCCTTGTGCGCGTTCCGGTCCGACGATTTCAATATGACCGGGGCCGGCGAGCCGGAGCGCGTTCATACGCACATGATTTCCGCGAATTTCTTTGACGCGCTTGCTTTGAAGCCGCTTCTCGGACGCTCCTTTCGCACCGAGGAAGACCAGGTTGGCGCCGGCCCCGTGGCCATCCTCAGCGATGGACTTTGGAGCCGCAAGTTCGGCTCCGCGCAGGATGTTTTGGGGAAGAACATCTCGCTGAATGGCAAGACGTACTCGATTATTGGCGTGGCGTCCGGCCACATCACCGGGTTGAGCAACACGGATATTTTCGTGCCCATCGGCCAGTGGAACGATCCTACGTTTCGCGACCGGCGCATCAGCATGGGAACGAACTCGATCGGGCGCCTGAAGCCAGGCGTGACCATCGAGCAAGCGCGCGTGGAGATGAGCGGCATCGCAGAAAACCTGGCGGTAGCGTATCCGGAGGCCGACAAGGGCGCAGGCATAACCTTAGTTCCGCTCAAGACGGACGTCGTCGGCGACGCGAAGGGAATCCTGCTGGTGCTCCTCGGCGCGGTGAGTCTTGTGCTGTTGATCGCGTGTGCCAACGTCGCCAACTTGCTGTTGGCGCGCTCGACGGGACGCACGCGCGAATTTGCGATTCGCGCTGCGCTGGGAGCGAGTTCCGCGCGCGTAGTTCGGCAAATGCTCACGGAGAGCGTGATGCTGGGCATCGCCGGCGGTTGCATCGGACTAGTCTTGGCAAGACTAGGTGTGCGCGTTCTGGTTGCGGCTCTAGCCGGCAGCTTGCCGCGGTCGGAAGAGATTGCCCTGGATGCACGCGTGCTCTTCTTTACGCTGGGCATCTCCGTGTTGACCGGCGTTGTGTTCGGATTGATTCCTGCGATTAAAACTCTGAGGCCGGACACGCACGAAACGCTGAAGGAAGGCGGACGCGGCGGGAGCGGAGCGCGTCATCGCGCGCAAAGCGTTTTCATTGTGGTGGAGATGGCCATGGCGGTGGTGCTGCTCATCGGAGCGGGATTGATGATCCGCACACTCTCGGCGCTCGGCAACGTCAATCCAGGGTTCGACCCGCACAACCTGCTCACTTTCGAAATCTCCTCGACTTCGAATGCGGCCGCCACGCCCGACCATCTTCGCGTGATGTACCGCGAAACGATACGACAATTGGAAAATATTCCTGGTGTGGAAACGGTGTCGTTGCTCGGCGGCTCGCTGCCGATGACGGGAGATTCCGAGATTCCGTTCTGGCTCGAAGGCCAGGCTAAGCCGGCCAATGATAACGACATGCCTTTTGCGCTTTTCTATCTTGCAAATTCCGGCTACCACCAGGCCATGCGCATTCCCCTGGAGCGCGGACGCACATTCACCGAGCAGGACAGCGAGCACAGTGCGCCGGTGGCCTTGATCGATGCCAGCTTCGCGCGAAAGTATTTTCCGAATCAGGATCCCATCGGAAAACATTTAAACCTCGGGCTGTTCGATACGCAGCCGGAAATTGTTGGCGTTGTCGGGCACGTCGAACACTGGGGCCTGGGTTCGCGAGAGCATCAGAATTTGCAGGCGCAGCTTTATCTGCCGGTTTGGCAAGTGCCGGACAGATTCTGGCCGCTGCTGGCCAACGGCGGGCAATACGTCGCGCGCATGTCCAGAGCGCCGGCAGACGTGGCAACCGCGATTCGCCAGGCGGCCGAAAAAGTCGTGAGCAGCGCGGTGCTCTACGACGTCCGGCCGATGGAAGAAATCGTGGCGCACTCCATTTCCACGCAGCGGCTGACGATGTTTCTGCTCAGCATTTTCTCCGCGCTCGCTCTCGTGCTTTCCGCGGTCGGTATCTACGGCGTGATTTCCTACTTGACCGGCCAGCGCACACACGAGATCGGAGTGCGCGTGGCGCTCGGAGCATCGAGCAGCGACGTTTTGAGAATGGTGCTGGGGCAGGGATTGAGAATTACGCTGATCGGCGTCGCGATCGGACTTGCCGCGGCGTTGGGATTGACGCGGCTGATCACCACACTGATTTATGGGGTGGGGACGACCGATCCCATCACGTTTGCAAGCGTGGCCATCCTGCTATCCGGAGTGGCGCTGTTTGCATGCTACATCCCGGCGCGGCGGGCGATGCGCGTGGACCCGATCGTCGCGCTGCGCTACGAGTGAGGGCGGATTAAGAACTTTTCTCGAGGAATTCCAGACGATTGCCCCAGGGATCTTCGGCGTGGAACCGGCGGACGCCTGGGATAGAGTTGTCGTCGGTGACCTTGACGCCGCGAGCGAGCAAGGCTTGGCGGAGTTCGTCGAGGTTGGCCGCCACGAAGGCGGGGTGAGCTTTCTTCGCCGGGCGAAAATCCGATTCGACGCCGATGTGGAGTTGCTGAGCGCCGCATTGGAACCAGCAGCCGCCGCGGGCCCGGAGCGGTTCAGGCTTCTCAATTTCGGGCAAGCCGAGGAGCGAGCCGTAAAATTCGCGGGCAGCGGCTTCACAGCCTTGGGGAGCGGCTATTTGCAAATGATCGAGTTGGGTAACGTGGGCTTCCATAGACAATACAAGATACCAGCACCGCACTGATTTTATGCCCACATGGAGCTAGTCGAGGCGCGAGGAAAAAAAGAGACTACTGGAAAATCGCTGACTTGACGCGCCCACGCCGCACGGTTAGGCTTTCGTTGCTGTCGTTGCGCCGATAAATTCATCGGAGAAAGCCGGCACGAACAGGTACTCGTGGCAGACACTCCTCTTCAAGTTACCGGCCGTGAAACAAAACCGGAAGAAACCGTCTCCGTGGTTGAGGTGATAGGGGACGCGGTCAAGCGAGGGGTGGCTTCCGTTCAGGACTATGCGCTGCTCTCTGGGCACGCGTTCGTCAACATTTTCACAAGCCCGCACTACTTTCAAGACACTCTGGAGCAGATGGATTTTATCGGCGCGGGATCGCTGCCGATTATCCTGTTGTCAGGGTTCTTTATCGGCGCAGTCATGGTGCTGCAGACCGGGTCGCAGTTCATCCGTTTCGGGCAGACCTCACTTACCGGAGACGTTGTTTCGATCGCGCTGGTGAGCGAACTCGGACCGGCATTCACGGGTTTGCTGGTGACGGGCCGGTGCGCAACGGGGATTGCCTCGGAACTAGGGTCGATGGTGGTGACGGAGCAGGTGGACGCCATGCGCGCGATGGGGACAGATCCCAGCCGCAAGCTGGTCACGCCACGTTTGCTGGCGGCGCTGCTGATGCTGCCCTTGCTGACGGCGATGATGGATTTCATCGGCCTGCTCGGAGGTTGCGCCGCTTCCGTTTTTACGCTGCGTCTTGACGCTATTACTTTCTGGCGGCGCGCCATCGATGCGCTGGATTTCGCGTATTTGATGCAGGGATTTACAAAGCCCGTGGTGTTTGGCTTCATTCTTTCCACAATCGGGTGTTACAAAGGGCTGACCGTTCGAGGCGGCACGCAGGGCGTCGGACGCGCGACCACGCAGGCGGCGGTGATCGGATCGGTCCTGATTATCGTGGCCGACGCGTTTTTGACAAAACTAGCGCTGTATCTTTCCAACAAAGTCTTTTAGCGGGCGATCCCATTCGTTCGAATCCCCTGGGACGTTTAGTTCCAACCCGCGCCAGATTTGCCGCTATAATCACGACTAGAATCATGAGCTCGCCAACAAAAGAAGGGGCGGCGTTCGGACCGGCTATAACGTTCGAAGACGTATGGATGGGATTCGACGAGGGGCAAATTCTGCAGGGAGTGACGTTCCAGGTGCAGGAGCGCGAAACACTGATCCTGCTGGGCGAGACTGGAACGGGAAAAACCCTGACATTGAAGATGGCGGCCGGGCTGCTGCCACCCAACAGCGGGCGCGTCGTCGTGCTGGGGAATGAAGTTTCCGGGATGACTGAGAGCGAGTTGCTGCCCTTTCGCCGGAAGGTCGGTTTTGTGTTCCAGGAAGGCGCGCTTTTCGATTCGATGTCCGTAGCGGAAAATGTGGCCTATCGGCTCCGCGAAGATCGAGTCGCCGAGGAAGAGATTGAGCCCCGGGTTTTGGAGGTTTTGAGATTTGTAGAGTTGGAGCACACTCTCGATCAACTTCCTTCGGAACTGTCAGGCGGTATGAGGCGCCGCGTCTCAATTGCCAGAGCGCTCATCAATCGGCCGCCTATCGTACTGTACGATTCGCCGACGGCGGGACTCGATCCGATGACCTCACAGACGATCATCACGCTGATTCTGCGCCTGCGCGACGTGTATGGGGTGACAGCGCTTCTCGCGACGCAGCGGGTGCAGGATGGTTTTGCGCTTGCGAATTTTCATTTCGATGCGGAAACCAAACGGGTGGTTCACAACGCGCAAAATGGAAACGCCGCAGCGGCGAATGCGGCGAAAACTCGTTTCCTGGTCTATCGGGATGGCGGCATTTATTTCGAAGGCGAACCGGGGGAGATTGCCAGCTCCAAAGACCCCTATCTCCAGCGTTTTCTGGTGTGATTTTGGAGTAGTCTGTTTCATGGTAGTGAGGGAGGGAAGCTGAGATGGCGTATCGAAAACAACTCACGTGGACGGAATTACGCGTTGGCCTCTTCGTGCTGGTTGGGCTGTTCGTGCTGGCGGCGGGAATTTTTTATGTAACCGGAGGGCAAGCTCTTGGGCCGAAGTACCGGCTGACGACGTATCTGCCGGAGGTGGCGGGCCTGTCGAATGGAGCACCCGTACGCGTGGATGGGGTGGAAGTCGGAAACGTAGAATCAATCCGGCTGCTGCCGCGGACGCCGGGCAAAATGCTGGAGAAAAACAAGAACATCGAAGTGGTGATGCGCGTGGACAAGCGGCGTCAGGATGACATTCTGACGGATTCCGTGGCGAGCCTGGTGACGGAAGGGCTTTTGGGCAACCGCTACGTGAACATCACCCGAGGTCTTACGGGGGCTCCCATCGGCGATGCCGGCGTGATTCCGGGTGCGGAAGAGAAGGCCATGAAGGAAGTGGTGGAAAGGAGCGCCGAAGTCTTGGGAAATCTCAATGCGCTCTCGGATGACGTGCGGGAATTGATCAAGGGGGTGAAGGAAGGGAAGGGCTCACTGGGGAAGATGCTGACGGACGAGCAAGCGTACCGTCATCTGAATAACATCCTGGCGAAGGGCGACACAATGGTTAGCAACATTCAAGATGGGCAGGGGACGCTGGGGAAACTGTTTACTTCGGATGAGATGTACACAAAATTGGACAAAGGTTTGGATAACGTGAACGTGATTCTGGCGGACGTGCGCGCGCAGAAGGGCACCCTTGGAAAATTGATGTACGACCCGACGCTATATGACCAATTCAAGGAGGCGTCCACCAAGGGCAACGCGGTCATCAGCGATGTGCGCGCAGGGAAGGGCACGCTGGGAAAGCTAGCGACGGATGAGACCCTTTACAACCAGTGGCGCGAGGCGGGTTCGAACGTGGCGAAGGCCACCGAAAAATTGAATGACAATACGACCACGGCGGGCAAACTGTTCTCCGATCCGAAGCTATACGACAATCTGACGGGTGTGACCGGGGATATGCGGCTGTTAATCAGCGATTTCCGCAAAAACCCGAAGAAGTTCCTGCACATCAAGATCACCCTCTTCTAAACGGTCGCTCGGCTTTGCCGGAAGTCGGCGTGTGTGTTGTAATGCGGCTGTAACAATGGACGAATAGTGTCGAGGGCCTGAGAGAGCTACCCTAAGACCAAATGATGGAAACACAAGACGTAGTCCAAAAACCGCCGCGGACCGAACCGGCGAAATCCACACTTCCGCAACCGGGCCGGCCGGTGCCCAGCCGTGCTTACCCGGGCGCTTTGATTGTTGTCGAGGGCACGGACGGGTCGGGAAAGAGCACGCAACTTTATCTGCTCAAGCGGTGGCTGGAGATCGGCGGATACCGGCTGCATTTCACGGAATGGAATTCTTCACCGCTGGTGAAGTCCGCAACTCGCCGGGGGAAACAGCGGCGGCTGCTGACGCCTGCGACGTTTTCGCTGCTGCATGCGGCCGATTTCGCAGACCGTTGCGAGCGGCAGATTATGCCGTTGCTCCAGGGAGACTACCTGGTGCTCGCCGATCGGTACATTTATACGGCGTTTGCGCGGGATGCGGCGCGCGGCTGCCCGCCGCGCTGGCTGAGGAATTTGTACCGCTTTGCGCCGATTCCGGACATCACTTTTTATTTTCGCGCGCCGCTGGACGTCGCGGTGAATCGTATTCTCAGCGGGCGTCCCAAGCTGAAATATTATGAAGCGGGGATGGATCTGGGAATGTCATACGATCGCGCGGAGAGTTTCCGGTTGTTTCAGGCGCGCATTCTCGAGGAGTACGACAAGATGGTGGATTCGGACAACTTCGTGGTGCTGGACGGCACACTCCCCGTGAATAAACTGCAGAAACAGATGCGCGACATTGTGGCTTCCAAAATCGATCTCAAGCGCTTCGCTCCGCGCGCTCCGGAAGCGGAGTAATCATGCCAGACCAGGAAAAAGACAAGACCCCCGCAACAACGGCTCCGGCGGAAACGCCGGCAGCGCCGGTTCCGGCTCCTCCGGCAAAGGCTGCGACGGTGACGGAAGAAGCTTCGTCACAGTATTTCTTTGGCGAGCCGCTGGTTGGATTTGACCCGGGAGAAATAACCGGCAGTTTAGTCGTGATCGAAGGAATGGACGGGTCAGGGCGATCCACACAGATTGCTTTGCTGCAGGAGTGGCTGGAATCGGAAGGGTTCGCGGTCCAGACGAGCGGCCTGCGCCGTTCGAACCTGGTAGGGCGGGATATCGATGAGCTGCTTGCAAAAAACGCGGTCACAAGGCTCACGCTGGCGCTGATGTACGCAACCGACTTTTTCGATCAGGTGGAGCACCGCATTCTGCCCGCGTTGCGTTCCGGCACGGTAGTGTTAGCGGATCGTTTTATTTTTACGCTGATTGCCCGAGGCGTCGTGCGCGGAATCAATCGCGATTACATGAGCGGGCTGTACGCCATGGCGCTGCGGCCACACCTCACGTTTTGGCTCAATGTGCGGCCGGAGACCGCGTTCGGGCGCGAATTCAAGAAAGCCCAGGCGATAAGTTATTGGGAAGCGGGGCGGGACATGTCACTTTCTCACGACCTCTACTGGTCGTTCATCCGCTATCAGACGATGATCAAGCGGGAATTCGAAGTAATGGCGAAAAAACACAGCTTCATTGAGTTGGACGGCGAGGCCAGCGTGCCGGCCGTGAATAAATTGCTCCGCCAGCGCATCGGTGAACAATTGGGAATTCGCGCCACGAAGTACGCTCCCTCCGCGGCTCTGACGCATCTCTGGCGGTAAATTCCAAAATGTCCGATCCGGTTCATATCGCGGCCATCGACGCCGGCTCCAACGCCGTGCGTTTGTCCGTGGCGCGCGCCTACTCCGCGCTGGATATCGAGCCCATCCACACGGAACGCTACCCGCTGCGGCTGGGCGAAAGCGTTTTTCTGCGCCATCGCTACAGCGAGGAGATTTTCAAGAAATCCGTGAAGGCCTTCCGGCATCTGCGCGAAGTCATGGACGACCTAGGCGTCACGAAATACCGCGCCGTGGCCACCAGCGCCACACGCGAAGCTCGGAATCGCCACGCGTTTGTTCGAACGATTAAGAGAAGATCCGGAATCGCGCTGGAGGTAATCAGCGCGATGGAAGAGTCACGGCTGGGACGTGAAGCGGTGCTGGCGGCGCTCGGCCCGGAGGCATTGCCGCGGTGCATCGTGGATCTGGGTGGCGGAAGCCTGGAGGTCAGCATCCTCAAAGACCACGCCGTGGAGCAGGGTGGACAATTGCCGGTTGGCACCGTGCGGTTGATGACCACGCTGAATCTTCCCGGCGTGATTCGCCCGGTACAAGCCGAGCAGGTGCGCCGTTATGTCCGGGCCCTCCTGGAATCGAAGCTGGCGCCGCGGCCGAATCTCGGCGAGAGCATCGCGGTGGCCCTCGGCGGGAACGCGGAAACGCTCGCCAATATCGCGCCCGGACCGCGCGAGCATGGTTTGCCGACCGTGGAGCTTTCGCTCTTGCGCGCGCGCCTGCCGGATATCCTGAAGCGGGATGTGCGCGAACGCATGAAGGCCTACGCAGTGCGGCGCGACCGCGCCGACGTCATCGGCATTGCCGCGATCACGTTCATCACGCTGGGACGCTATCTGAACTTGCGCACGTTTGCGACTCCCTGTGTGGGCATTCGCGAAGGGCTGCTGCAGGAAATTGCGCGCGAAGCATTTTCGCGCAAGGAACCACACCGGTATAACGCGGCGGCAAGGCAGCTGCTCGTGGGAACGCGCAGCTTTGCGCGCCGCCTGGGATATGACCAGCAGCATGCCGAGCACGTGCGAGAACTGAGCATCCTGCTCTTTGACCAGTTGCAGCCGGTGCATCATCTTCCTTCGCAGTCGCGCGTGTTACTCGAGGCCGGCGCGCTGCTGCACGATACTGGGCACATGATCAGCCATCGCGGCCATCACAAACATGGAGAGTACCTGGCTCTGAACGGAGACATCCCTGGGCTGGAGGGGCGCGACCGCGCGATTGTCGCGGGGCTGGTCCGCTATCACAATCGAAAGTCGGAGCCCGCGGGTCATCATGCCTCCTATTCTTCCTTGAGCAATTTGGACAAACGCATAACACGAAGGCTTTCAGCGATCCTGCGAATTGCCGAGGCCCTTGACCATTCACACCGGCAGCGGGCCATGAAGATCCGGGCTTCCTTCCAACGCGGCGCCGTCGGATTGCTGGTGCACGCGCGCGGCGATGCCGCCGAAGATTTGCGCGACGCCAGCCGCAGCGTGGAGCTGTTTGAAAAAGAATTTCATGTGAGACTGTATTTCCGGCAGGCACCGGCTTGATGAAATCGCGCTGTGCACAGGACCGCCGGTGGCCGTTGCGTACGTGATGCGAAGGAGAAACGCATGCAACTTTACATCGTTCGGCATGGAATCGCGATTGATCGCGAAGACCCCAAGTGTCCTCCCGACCCGGAACGATATTTGACGGAGGAAGGAGTGGAGAAAACCAAGCGGGTTGCGAATGGTGTGGTGGCGCTAGGCGTGACAGCAGATCTGATGCTTACAAGCCCGTACGTCCGCGCGGCGCAGACGGCGGAAATTTTCGCCAGCGCATTGGATTACTCTAAGCAAAAGATCCGGCGCACGGACTTGCTGCTGCCGGGAGCAGAGCCAACCCAGTTTTTCCGGGAGCTGGCCAAGGACAAGCAAGCGTCGACCGTTTTTCTGTTCGGTCACGCGCCACAGCTTGACGACATAATCGCCACGGCAATGGGCTCAAAAAGGCATCTGACGGCGCTGAAAAAGGCAGGGGTGGCCTTGATTGAGCTCAAGCGCCTATCCCCTCCCATTGGTTCGCTGGTGTGGCTCGCGATTCCGAAATTGCTCCGGCGATCGGCTAAGTAAGTCAGCTAGTCAGGCAGTTCGCGAGTCCGATTCCATTCGGCGCACTCGACAGACAAGTGCTTCAGTACGAGTTACGCCACCGCGACGCCCCGCCCGTAATGTCTCGGGCGGGACGTTTTCTTTGTGGTCCTAGTTTCTTTGTTCACCGCGATGATTTGACTAGTCCTTATCTGGATGGGAATGGCGCCAATTCCAGTAACCGGATTGCTCCTTCTTGTTGGCCTTCGAGAATTCGTGCGAATTCTTGTGGTTTTCATTCAGATACTGGCCCCAGGCGCGGTTCTCGTTGTCATCCCAGTTGTGATAATCCTTGTGTTGTTTATCATAGACTCGGACCTGAACGCGGGCCTCTTGCGCTGCGGGAGCGGCGAGAATTGCCACTGGCGCCACAAGGGTCGCCGCCAGGAATAACGAAGTAACGTAACGATGTGCAAGCTGCATGTTGTAGTCCTCCAAATTCAAAATGTCCGCTCTTGGAAACGCGGTAGCCATAACTCTGCACTTGGCGCAGATTGATTGATGTCGCATAAAACACACATCGGATGAGGCCGGAGGGAGGATCAGAAAGGAAAATACTGTTCGCGTCTGGCACACGCCGGGCGAATCGTCGGATTCTTGGAGACTAACGCTGGAAGCGGGGCCGAACCTCAGCAATCAGAGGGTGCCAGCCGGGACGCCTGCCAGGGAGTTGCCGATAGCGTTCGGCGAGCGAGTTCAATCGGAAGCGATAACCGCGAATTCAGGAGCGGGCCGGGGCGCGAGAGCCACAACTTTTTCCGGCTTCACGGCGGCCTTCAGGATTAGAGTCAGGTGCAGATATTCTTCCAGCAGGTGCTTGCCGGCCGCCAGGCGTGACGCCGTTTCAACATCATCGGCCAAGCCGGGAAGCCGAAGAACGATGGCATCGATGGACTTTTCCGCGCGGAGTCCAGCGCCGCTTTCCACTCCACACTTGCGCAGAGCGCGCGCGAATCGCAGAACGCCCGCGAGGGCGCGGACGCTGTTCTGCTGCTCCGCCGAAAACTCAGAAAAGGGACCATCTTTCGCTCGGGGCTCGGCTCCGCGATGGTAGCGGACCGCAAGAGCGAGGAGTTCCCATTCTTTGTTAGTCCAACCTGGGGGAATCGGGAGACCAAGAAGGAACTTGCGTGCGGCTTTCTGCGCCGATTTGCCTGCACTGGTATCGCCTACGCCGTGCAATCGAGCGGCGGCGAGCAGCACGCGCCGAAGAGACGCATCAGTGAACGCGGGAGCGGCTTCCACACGCTTCAAGGCGTCGTAAAGGGCGACAGCAATGCGCGACACCTGGGAAGTCCGGCGAGCGTGCGGATCGACGGCGCGGGCGGTGGCGCGCAAACGGGCCAAGGCAGCGTCTTCGATGCGGCCGTTTGTCGGAAGCCCGGCACGCCAACTATTCCAGAGGCTGGTTTTGCCCAAGGTGAGCTGGCGGTAAGTTTCGATGCGTTCGTGGCGCTCATACCCGATGAGCTCGCGCCAGAGTTTGTGGGAATCTTCGGTCTCCAGGAAATCCGAGTTTTTCACCACGTCGGAAAGAACGTCTAGATCGTGGATTTCTCCGAGCATGTCCTGGATGCGCTTCAGACTCTCGCTCCATGTGGCGTAGTGCTCGGGCAAGAGACTTTCGACGGTGTAGCGAAAACGCTTGAGCCCGATGCGCAGTGCGTGCCAGGGACTCGGTTTTTCCGTGCGCAAGGCCTTGGCGTGGAGTTCCCGGGCGCTTTCGAGGCGCTCCAGAGCCAGGCATTCGGCCGCCAGGCTGCCTGCGGGCACGAAGCGGGCGCGCTGCCTCAATACATGCGCCAGGTGCTTCCAGGATTTTTGATCGAATTTAGCGGCTACGCGCAGCGCGTTCTCGCGGAACTTCGGCTCGTTCGTTTCGAATGAGGCATGCAAGTGCGCACGGACGGGATCAGTCTCCGGAACAAGCTTCCTGACCCACTCGTCCATAACTTGGGCATCGCGAAGTGCGCCGAGTTCGCGGAACAGTTTGCGCGCGACCTTGCGCATCGCCGGCCAAGCGGGATCCGGATCCACCTCTTCCATCACGGCCGCGACGGACCGGCAGCGGCGGATGGCCACACGAAGATCGTGAACGGCATCGGGATGTGACGAAGCCTGGAGGTTCTCGAGCTCCTTAAGCACACGATCCATCCAAAACGCGAGGCCACGGTGCTCTGGGCGAGCCCCGGATGAAAGGGCTGTAACGGAAGCCATTGTTGAATCCTAAGCGAGCCCCTCGATTGTCCCGGGGACGGGATCCCTGTCGAGGGGGCGATAGAGTACCGCGCGGACAGGCGGGCGTCCAGCCACCCTGTGGAAAACTAGCAGCCCGGAGAATGCGCATGTGTATTATAGCCCCTGAGTGGCGTGGAGAAGGGAAGTGCGAAGCAAAGCGAGCGCGTGAGGCAGAGAAACTATATGTTGAGGCTGTTCGCGACTTGAGCGCAACGGGGCCTCATGCTATTTTTGAGCTGCAAGCCCGGAGTGGCGGAACTGGCAGACGCGCTGGACTCAAAATCCAGTGGTACTTAGTACCGTGTGGGTTCGACCCCCTCCTCCGGGACCACTTCGGCAGCTCTCGCCGAAGCCAAATGACGGATCAACACAAAGCCCTGCAATATTAAAGCGATGGGATGAAACTTGCAGAGGCTTGAGACCTGCCAGCGATGCGGGAAAATGGGCTTGCTTGTGAATTGAAACGGTTTAAGATTGGATTCCGGCAAGAGATTCCATTTCATCGGGGTGTGAAAAATGCTTCATTGCAAATCCATGGCTGTAGCGGTGATTCTAGCCACAACTCTGTACGCGGCCACGGTGGTCTTCGCTGGGGAGTCAGGAGGCGTGCCGGCTTCTCCTGTTTCCCTAGACGAGGGCTGGCAAATTCAGTCGTCGTGCGAAGTGAAGGCAGGCGGCGAGCAAGTGTCGCAACCCGGTTTTGCAACCTCCGGCTGGCACAACACCACAGTGCCTAATACGGTCGTTGGAACCCTCGTTGATGACAAGACTTACCCTGATCCCGCCTACGGAACCAACTTGAAGCAATTCCCCGGAATGAACTATTCCGACAAAAACCTCTTTGCCAATCAGGACATGCCGGAAGGCAGCCCGTTCAAGTGCTCGTGGTGGTGGCGGCTAGAGTTCGGCCTGCGGCAGCCCCGCGCCGGCGATCACTATTGGCTGCACTTTCCCGGGATCAACTACCGCGCCAACGTGTGGGTGAACGGAAAAAAGATCGCGGACGCCAAGGACGTCGCAGGCACGTTCCGGATATTCGAGTTCGACGTGACCGCCGCGCTGAATCCAAGCGGGGCGAACGCTGTCGCACTGGAAATCTTTGCGCCTGAGAAAAACGATTTGGGAATTACCTGGGTGGACTGGAATCCCACGCCGGCCGACAAGGACATGGGCATCTGGAAAGAAGTGACGCTGACCTCGAATGGCCCGTTGGCGATCCGCAATCCGTATGTCAGGTCGAAGCTGGATGCCGAATACAAGTCAGCTGAGCTAACCGTTAGCGCCGAACTGCGCAATCAATCCGGGCAGCAGGTGAAGGGCGCGGTGATTGCCGAAGTGGACGGCAAGACCCTGAAGCAGGACGTTGAACTGGCGGCGGGCGAAGTGAAAACCGTTCGGTTTTCACCCGAGAATTTTGCTGAGCTTAAATTGGCGCACCCGAAGCTCTGGTGGCCGTACACCGTCGGGCAGCCGGATTTGTACACCGCGAATATGCGCTTTGAAACCGGTAGCCCCGCGACAGTATCCGAAAGCACTTCGGTGACTTTTGGAATTCGCGAAGTCACTTCCGAACTCACGGAAGCGGGGCACCGGCTCTTCAAGATTAACGGCCGGAAAATCCTGATTCGCGGCGCGGCCTGGGCTCCTGATATGTTTTTGCGCCCCATGTCCAAAAAACTCGATGCCGATCTCGCGTATGTGAAGGATATGGGCCTCAATACCATTCGTCTGGAAGGCCGCATCGATCGCGACGAATTGTTCGACAAGGCCGACAAACTGGGCATTCTGGTCATGCCGGGCTGGACTTGCTGCGACGCGTGGGAAAAATGGAAGCGTTGGACGCCGGAGACGCACGTCATCGCCGGAGCCTCCATGGCCGACCAGGCGCGCCGGCTCCGCGATCACGCCAGTGTCTTTGTCTGGCTCTACGGAAGTGACAATCCTCCTCCCGCAGATGTTGAGCAGATGTACTTGAATGTCCTTAAAGAAGCAGAATGGCCCAACCCTTCGGTCTCCTCCGCGAGTGAACAGTCTGCAAAAATCACGGGCAAGTCCGGCGTGAAGATGACCGGCCCCTATGAATATGTCCCGCCAGTGTATTGGCTGGCGGACACCAAAGCAGGCGGCGCGTACGGCTACAACACGGAAACAAGTCCGGGACCGGCCATTCCGCCGCGCGAAGCGCTCGAGAAATTCATTCCTAAGGATCATTTGTGGCCGATCGATGACGTGTGGAACTTTCACGCCGGCGGTGAGCGCTTCACCAACGTCAATGTCTTCACAGACGGCTTGACCCGGCGCTACGGACAAGCAACTTCGCTCGATGATTACGAACGCAAAGCGCAGGCGATGACCTACGACGGCGAGCGCGCCATGTTCGAGGCTTACGGCCGAAACAAGTACACCTCGACCGGCGTGATCCAGTGGATGCTCAACAATTCCTGGCCGTCGCTGATCTGGCATCTCTACGACTATTACCTCGTGCCCGCCGGCGGCTATTTCGGCACAAAGAAGGCCATGGAACCGGTCCATGTTCAGTATTCCTACGACGACAATTCCGTTGCGGTCGTCAACGACACGTACCAGGCGCTGAAGGGAATGAAAGTATCGGCGAAAATTTACGATGTTGATGCCAAGGAAAAAGATTCTCAGGAAGCCACGCTTGATTTGGCGGCCGACAGCAGCACAAAAGCATTTGCATTGCGCGTGCCGGATGGGCTGGCACCGACCTATTTCCTGAAGCTAAAGCTGCACGACGCCGCGGGAAAACTGGTCAGCGACAATTTTTATTGGCTCTCGACCAAAGCCGATGTCCTCGACTGGGGCAAGAAAAGAGACACCGTCTATACGCCGCAGAAAGAGTTTGCGGACCTCACCGGCCTCAACAGCTTGCCCAAGGCTAGTGTCACAATCACGAAATCGGTTTCGGCGAACGGCAGCAAATACGTGATGACGATGGTTGCGGAGAACAAGGGCAAAGTCGTCGCGTTCATGGTTCATCCGCGAGTCACGCGGGGCAAGGGCGGGGAAGACATTACGCCCATATTCTGGAGCGATAACTACTTCTCTCTGCTGCCGGGCGAGAAGAAATCCGTCACAGCTCGATTTGACCTCTCTTCGAAGGACGGAATAACGCCAGAGCTTGTGGTGGACGCCTGGAACCTGGAGCCGACCGCAAACTAGTCTAATTTGGACTAGTCCGGACTAGGCTAAATTAGCGAGCAACTCGGGCGTGAGCGCTTTCCCGATTTGCCGAGCCACGTCCGTCTGCACTTCGAGAGCGTCGCGTAAATCGCGGTCATAGCTGGCCGACCACAGATGAGTTTGGTCCCGCGCTTCGATCAGCTGCCCAGTGATTCGAACGCGGTCTCCATTGCAGCGCACGCTTCCTTCCAGCACGCAGTCGACGTGCAGCTCCGCGGCAATTTCTCCAATCGATTTCTTTGCAGCCTTGTATTGAACGGCGGAAGTTCGAGCGATCACGCCCAACCGCTTGGGGTCGAGCTGTCCGAGTTGCGAAATCATTTCTTCCGTCAATCCCTCAGCAAAAAAATCCTGCTCGTCGTCACCGCATAAACTTTCGAACGGAAGGACGAGGAGCATTCTCTTGTCTGTCGCCGCCGGCTTACCAGGATTAAGCACCTGGGCTACGAACCGGTAGCCAAGCCGCGGCAGAGTTTCGATGTAACGGGGGCTTCGTGCCGAATCGCCCAATAAATCGCGAAGCTTGTTGACGGCGGTATTCAGCCCATGATCATAGCCGACGAAGGTGTCGGGCCAGAGTTTTTCGCGGAGCATTCTCCGGGTCACAACCTGGCCGGCACGTTCCAATAACATTTGCAGAATCTGGAAGGGTTTTTCTTCCAGCCGGATGCGCATGCCATGTTTGCGGATGTTGCGAGCCTGGAAGTCCACTTCAAAAGCCCCAAAACGAACTATGGATGCTGCGGATTCACTGTTCTTCATTTTCCCTTCCGTACGGCTTCCTCGGCCTCGAGTCTAGATTGCCTGTTGTTTCAGCCCGTCAATCCGTGAGTTTTCCCCGGAAGTCGTTTGGCCCGTATCGGCTATGCATTGAGAAAGACTTGTTCTGCTCGTGATTTATTCCCGGCGAACTGGGGCGTCTAAGACTAAAGAACACAGAGGCATAAGCGATAGCGGTTGCTTAACTCAAAGAGGAGAACTTTTTTGATCCAAAGATTTCGCGGTTTTTTACTCGGGGCGATTTGCGCCAGCATCATTTGCAGCTCATCGGCGCGTGCCCAAGTCAACAGTTACAAGCAAACCAATTTGGTTTCCGACACCGCCGGCATGGCGGCACACACCGACTCCAACCTCATCAATCCTTGGGGCATCTCGTATTTTCCTGGAAGCCCGTTTTGGATTGCCAATAACAACAGCGGCACATCCACTCTGTACGACAAAAACGGAGCGCTCCAGGGCACCTTCACGATACCGCCGCCGGGCGGCAGCTCGAATCCCGCCACACCAACTGGCACTGTTGCCAATGGTCTAGGCGGTTTCAACGTTGGGGGAATAACCAGTCTGTTCATTTTTGATACCGAAGACGGAACCATCTCTGGATGGAACGGCAATGGATCCACCGCCATCATCGCCGTGGACCATTCCAGGATGGGCGCGGTCTACAAAGGCTTGGCAATGATTACCAACACCACCGGTAATTTCTTGCTTGCAGCCAACTTCAATTCCGGTGCGGTCGAAGTCTACGACTCGACCTTTAGACTTACTGTGCTGACGGGAAGCTTTACCGACCCTTCACTCCCGGCAGGGTTTGCGCCGTTTGGCATTCACACGATTGGCAACCGCGTGGTGGTGACCTATGCGCAACAGGATGCCGCCAAGCACGATCCTGTGCACGCTCCTGGAGCGGGGTACGTCAGCTTGTTTAGCTTGGATGGAGTCTTCGTGACGCGTGTCGCGTCCCAGGGGACCCTAAACGCGCCTTGGGGTGCTGTACTTGCTCCCCCGACGTTTGGGGCATTCGGCGGTAACTTGCTGGTCGGAAACTTTGGCGACGGCACTATCAGCGCCTTCGATAGCCAGGGTGGCACATTTCGCGGACAGCTTCAAAACGCAAACGGCATCGTCATCACAAACGCTTCGTTGTGGGATTTGGTGTTCGACGGTACCAGCCAGACTGGCGCTGCCAACACCCTCTATCTGACTGCCGGCCTTGCCAACGAACAACACGGATTGTTCGCCGCGATCACACCGAACACTGCCTCGACGGCGGATTTCAGCATTTCAGCCACGCCGCAAACGTTGACAATCACGGCCGGGAACCCAGCGAACTTCAACGTCACGCTGGGTGGCCTGAACGGCTTCAACTCCACAGTCAACCTTTCTTGCTCCGGTCAACCCGTGGGCACGTCTTGCAACTTCGCCCCTGCCATGGTGTCGCCGGCCAGCGGTGGGACGGCCACTTCGATGCTGACCATCAGCACGTCTGCAAATCCTTACCACCCGCAAGCCGTGAAAGCGGGAGCGCTGGGAATGTTCGTGCCGTTTTCCTGGCTGGGGTTCCTTGGAATGGTGCTCGCAAACACGCGTTCGCGGCGCGGCAATAAGAAAAATAACTTGCTCCGGGTGGCGGCAGGCGCTTTCGGCCTAAGCATGTTGCTGGCACTGCTGCTGACGGCCAATGGCTGCGGCTACAGTGCGCCGCCGAACGGAACACAACCAGGCACAACCACGCTGATGATCACCGGAACCTCGGGCGCTCTCTCTCACTCGACTTCCGTAACTCTCACTGTCCAGTAACAAAGGAGGGGCCAGCGCGTCCAGCGCTGGCCCCTCTTCTTTATTCCCTCCCCGCCCGGATTTTCTCAGGGTCAAATTCTGCGCAACCATTCAATGCATCTCCGTCATCCAATGCGGTAGAATTGCCGACCAGCCGTTAGGTGCGTGGGGAAAAGGCGTAAATCACGCGTATTTGTGATTTCCGGCCGAGAGAGGGAACAATGAATAGATGGAATCGTTTCGTTGTCGCAGCTGTACTCGGGCTGCTCTTCGTGGGCGTCGCTGCTGCCGACACATTGGAATTGAAAGATGGCAGAGTCCTGCAAGGAAAGTATCTCGGCGGCACGCAAGCTGTTCTGCGCTTTGAGGTGAATGGCGAAGTCCAGGCTTTCAGCACCAATGACGTCGTGGCGCTGACTTTCACCGGTCGTTCTGGAAACGCAGCGCCGACGGCCGCTCCGGTCCTGGCTCCCGCCAATATTGCTCCCCCAGCTGCTCTTGCCGTCCAAGCGACGGCTGCGCCGAACCCTCTTCCCGGTGGTGATATCACCATCCCCGCAGGGCAATCTCTACTTGTCCGCATGATCGACGGCGTGGATTCTTCCAAGAACCATGTTGGCGATGTGTTTCATGCCAGCCTGGAGACGGACCTGTACATAGGTAATTCGATTGTAGCCCGCAAAGGCACGGATGTTTACGGCCGGCTAGCTAATGCCGAGAAGAGCGGAACATTTACGGGCAAGTCGGAGTTACAGTTGGAACTAGCTCGCATGGTGATTGACGGCAAGGATTACCCGCTGGTCAGCAGCGACTACACCCTACAGGGTAAGGGCCAAGGCGCGTCTACAGCCAAGAAGGTGGGTGGCATCGCCGCTGCTGGAGCTATCATTGGAGCCATCGCGGGCGGCGGAAAGGGCGCGGCGATTGGCGCGGCGGCCGGAGGGGCCACAGGCGCGGGCGTTCAGGTCTTGACCAAGGGGGCGCAGGTGAAGGTGCCCAGCGAAACCTTGCTCGAATTCCGCTTGCAACAACCTGCCACGGTGACGCCGACTCAGCGGTAAGGATTCTTAGCATTTGCCGGCGTTCTGTTGGCTATGAAGCGGGATTCTCAAAAGGGCGAGCCACGGCTCGCCCTTCACTATGAATCAAGCGTTTTGGCGTTTTCCTCACCCCGTTATCGGATTGGAACCATCCCCCGGAAATTTCCTCTTGCCACTCCTGCTGTTAGTGACTAAGATACCCCCTCCAGTGGAGAGACCATGCCAAAAGAAAAGCCTCGGGTAAATATTGGGGAAGTCATCAAGACCTACCGCAGCCAGCGCGGCCTGTCGCAGGGCGACATCGAGCGGCGCACCGGGCTATTGCGTTGTTACCTCTCGCGTGTCGAAAACGGACACACCGTTCCGTCCCTCGAAACGCTAGCGAAAATTGCGGAAGCAATGGACATCTCGCTCGCGGATTTTTTCCCTGGCACAGAGACGCCGCGCGACCGCGAAACGCAAAAAGCGCTCGGTGAACTTTCGCAGGACGAGATTCGCTTTCTCGCGGAAATCAAAAAGTACAGCACGACATTGTCTGATGGCGACAAGCGCTTGGTGCTGGCGATGATCCGCAAGATGGCCACTTTACTTCCGCCCGCCGTCGCGAAAAAGCTCCTCGTGCGCCGGCCCACCGCGTAAGACATACCTTACCTGGGCGTGGCAGTCACATAACGCAACACAATTTGAGAAAGCTGGAATTGATACTTCGCGTCGGTGTCCGCGATGTCCGCTTCCGTCTTCTGCAGATCGGCCTGGCTGAATTCCACAATGGAACCAAGGCCGAGATTGTAGCGGGCCTGCGCGAGGTCAAACGCCAGACTAGCCTGCTCGCGCAATTGTTGCGTTACCGAGAGACGCTCGTAGGCGCGGTTGGTGTCCTGCCAGGAATTGCGCACATCGCGAGCGATATTGTTTCTCATGTCCGCCAGTTTCTGGCGGCTGACGTCGGATTGGAGATCAGCCGCTTTGGCTCGGGCGTTGTAGAGCGAGCCGTTGAAGACCGGGATGTTGATGTTGACCCCTACTGCGCCATACCAGTTTGGAATGTGGGCGTCACGTACAGGGGCTTCACCAACGACGCCAAGTGCGTTCACCGTCGGGCGCCAGAGGTCGTGCTCGGCGCTGCTGAATTTTTGCGTGGATTGAACCTCTTCCTGAAGCGCGAGGACTTCCGGCCGTTGCTGTAAGGCTTGCCGGATGAGCGGGAGAACATCCAGGGCGGGCGGCGCAATGGTGGCCGGTTGTTCCTGGAGTTGGAAATCCTGTTCGTCCGGATAGCCGAGAATCGCGGATAGCCCGGCGAGCGAAGTTTGATAGTTGTTTTTCGCTTCGAGCAACAAGAGATTTCCCCGCGCCAGATCGACCTTGGAAAAACTTAGGTCGAGATCGGACTTCAGCTTGGCGTCCGTCAACGCTTTGATCTTGTCCACGAGCAGCTGACGCGCCTCCACGGTTTGCTGCGCGACGGTGACGAGCGCCTTGGTTTCCAGCACATTGTAAAAGGCCTGATCGACCGCCAGGACGACTTGAGCAGTGGTCGCAGCGGCGTTTTGATCCTCGGCCTTGGCTTGGTATTCGGAACTGGACAGCAAGTTTGTAGAGCGGCCGAAGTCTGTAATCAATTGGCCGACCGTCGCCCCGGCGGCGGCGCGCGGGAAAATAATCGGATTGTTAAGCCCGCCGGCCGCGATACGGCTCCCCGGATTCGCGTCCACGGCCGTGACGCTGAGGTAGGCAGTGGGCAACAGCGCAGAGCGTGCTTCTCGGACATACTGGCTGGCCACCAGCGCGCGCAATTTCCCAATCGTGATCTGAGGATTGTTTTTTAGAGCCAGACCTTCGGCCTGAGCCAGCGTCAGAGTTCTGCCTTGTTGTGAAGACGCTTGCGGGGGCGCCCCCGGCGACTGCGCCCGTAGCGGCGAGCACGCCAATGCCAGGAAAAGAAAAGTTCGAGAAAAGACTCGCATCACGCCTGAACCTCCTGAGGATTCTGACTTTCTTTGCGATGCACGAGGAGATAAGCCGCGGGAACGAGGTAAACCGTGACGACCACCGACACCAGCAAGCCGCCGATGATGGCGCGCGCCAGCGGGGCATATTGTTCACTGCCCGGTTCGGCTCCGATCGCCATTGGAATCATCCCCAGAACAGTTGCTAGCGAAGTCATCAAAATGGGCCGGAGCCGCATCCGCGAAGCAAGCGAAACTGCTTCTTTCACCGGTTTGCCATCGTGATGAAGGTGGCGGGCAAACTCCACAATCAAAATGCTGTTTGACACCACGATGCCAACCATCATGACCACACCCATTAAAGACATGACATTCAACGTGGTGCCCGTGACCAACAGGAAAAGCAGCACGCCGGCAAGTCCGGGAGGAATTGCCAGCAAAATAATGAAAGGGTCTTCCCACGAGGCGAATTGCGCGACCAGAATCAGGTAAACCAGCACGACCGAAAGAATCAGGCCGATCCCGAAACTCTTGAACGATGCGCGCATGCCTTGAACCGAGCCCCGCAGGTTGACGCGAACGCCTTCGGGCAGTTTGGTCTTTTTGATGATGTCTTCAACCTCGCTGGTGACCCCGCGCAGGTCTTCTCTCTTGGGCGCCACGTAAATATCAATCACGCGGAACAACTGGTAATGATCCACTTCCGTCGGCGAAGGAATGGTTTTCAATTTAACGACGGTGTCGAGCGATGTGGATTGCGTACTCTTTGTGCCCCGCAAAGGGATCTGCTTGAGATCCATCACCGTCTTAACCTGGTCTTCGGGATACTGCACGGTGAGCAAGTAAGGATTGCCACTGACCGGATCGATCCAGTAGTTCGGCGCGATCATGCCGTTGGAGGTCAAAGAGGTGATGACGTTGTCGACGACCTCTTTCTGGGAAAGGCCGAGAAGGCTGGCTTTTTCTCGATCCACATCGAGCTCCAGCGCCGGGTAGTCGATGTCCTGGGGAATGAGAACGTCGTTGACGTCCTTGAGCTCGCGTACGGGCGAGGCGATCGAGGTGGCTGTCGCGTAGACCTTGTTCAGATTGTTGCCGCTGACCTGGATATCGATTGGCGCTGGCAACCCGAGATTGATCACCGCGTCCACGAGTCCGCCGGACTGGAAGTAGGCGCTAAGCTGGGGCAGGTTCTGGCTCAGTCGCTCGCGCACCCGCCGCATATATTCGTAACTTCCAACTTTGTGATCTTCCTTCAGGCTCACCTGCACAAACGCGGTGTGTGGAGCGGAGTTGGAAGTGTAGATGGCGGAGAAATCCGTGGTGATCCCGATGTTCGAAACAATGATTTGCAATTCCTTGGCGGGTACCACTTGTCGAATGATATCTTCCACCTGCCTCACGTAGTCTTCGGTCAGCTCGATCCGCGTCCCGGATGGAGCCTTCAAGTTGATGACGAATTGACCGGGGTCCGTGCGCGGGAAGAAGGACACTCCCAGGAAGGGATAGAGCCCAAGGCACAACAGAGAGATCCCCGCCAGGCCAATCAAGGTTGCGGCAGGTTTCAGCAGCGCCGTACTCAACGTGCGATCGTATTCTCCGACCATCTTTTTGAAATACAGATTGAACATTTTGCCGATGCCATCCCATCGCCACGTGAACTTGTCCCCGAGTTCCTCATCGGCCTGACGCTGTTTGATCAGTTTGGCGCAGAATAGCGGCACGACGGTCATCGCCACGAAGTACGATGCGAAGAGCGAAAGAATGACCGCAAGCGCGAGAGCCACGAAAAGAAAGCGGCTAACACCATAGAGAAACACTACGGGAAAGAAGACAATCGAGGTCGTCAGCGTCGCGGCCAGCACCGCTAACCCTACTTCCTGGCCGCCTTTCTCCGCCGCCACTTCGGGTGCTTCTCCCATCTCGAGGTGCCGGAAGATGTTTTCCAGCACAATCACGGAATTGTCGATCAAGCGGGAAAATGCCAGAGCGAGCCCGCCGAGCACCATGGTGTTGACTGTGCCGCCCCCTGCGCTGAGCGCCAAAAACGTGGCCAGCGCGGAGAGCGGTATGGACAGAAAAACCGCGGCGGTGGCACGCATGCTCCCGAGGAACAGCAGCACCATCAGGCCGGTCAAAATCAGTCCGATCCCGCCTTCTCGCAGCAGATTGGAGATCGCTGTCTTCACGAAAATCGATTGATCGAAGACAACGCGCGTACTGAGCTGTTTCGGAATGTCCACGAGATGCTTGAGGGCGTCTCGGATGCCTTCCACCACCGCGATCGTGTTCGTGTCGCCGCCTTGCTTCAGAATCGGCAGGTATACGGAGGGCTGCCCGTCGACGCGCACCACATTGGTTTGAATGGCCTGCGCGTCCACTGCTTTGCCGATGTCTCCCACCAGCACGGACGATTGCCCCACCGATTTCAATGGCATGCTATTGATGGCCGCGGCCGTGGGAGCCTGGCTATTCGAGTACAAGTTGTAATCGATGGGGCCGATTTTCACATCGCCCGCCGGAAGAATCAGGTTGGCTTCATTGACTTGGCGCACGACATCCATGGGGCTCAGCTGGTGCGCTTCCAGTTTCAGCGGGTCAACGTAAACCATGATTTGCCGGTAGCGGCCGCCGAAAGGCTGCGGCACCGAAGCGCCCGGCACGTTCGCAATCTGATTCCGAACATTGTACTGACCGAGATCATGCAGTTGCGTTTCGTCCAGGCCCTGGCCTTTGAGGGTAATCAGGCAGACGGGCAAGCTCGAAGCGTCAAACTTTAGGACGACGGGAGGTAGTGTCCCGGGCGGAAGCCGGCGCAGGTCCGCCATCGCGAGGTTTGAGACTGTGCTGAGATCGGCATCGGCATTGGTGCCTGGTTGAAAGTAGATTTTGATCAGGCTGACACCGGGCAGCGAGCGCGATTCGATGTGATCAACGCCGCTCGCCAGCGTGAACCATCGTTCGAATGGGTTGGTGATATTCGTTTCGATTTGCTGTGGTGGCATTCCGGAATAGAAAGTGGCAATAACGACCACGGGGATGTTGATCGGCGGAAAGAGGTCGACCGGCATACGTACCAGCGTGACAGTCCCGACGATGGCGACCACCAGACAGGCCACGATGATAAAAAAGGGGTACTTGATCGAAAATCCGGACATTACTTCTCACCCCCGGATTTCGAAGTACTCGCGCTCACTTCCTTGGGCTGGATCTTTTCTCCATTGTGGAATTGGCTCCGATTCCCGATGACGACACGGTCGCCATCCGCGAGACCGGAGATCACTTCGACATTGCTTCCATCCTCAAGCCCCAGCTTGACGTGGCGCTCTTCAAGAGTGTTTTGCGCGTCCACGTGAAGGACCGTCGCCTCCTCTCCATTTCGCACCACGGCTTCCAGGGGTACCGTTAGCACATTCTTTCTCTCAGCTAGCGAAAGGCGCGTTTCCGCATACATCCCCGGGAGCAGGCGGCCATTGCGATTGTCAAAATCGATTTCCGTTTCCATCGTGCGCGTTTGCAAATCCAGGGAACCGGCGAAGCGCGACACTTTGCCCTCAATGTCCTCATTCAATGCCTGCACGTGAACTTTTACCGGGTCGCCCAGATGTATCTGTCCTGCGACGGATTCCGGAATGGGCAGCACGAGCCGCAGTACGGAAATCTGCGCGATGCGCACTACCGGAATGGCTTGCGTGCTGGAGGAAGTTCCCGCGGCAATGAGCGCCCCAGTGTCGGCGTAGCGATTGGTGACAACCCCCGCGTAAGGCGCGCTGATTCGTGTGTAGTCCGAGAGTGCGGACACTTGCTTTTGATTGGCCTGCGCCACCTCAAGTTCCTGCTGCGCGGCAGAAAGCGCCGCTTTCGCGCTCGACACTTGGGCTTCCGCTTCCAGGTCTTTGGCTTGCGAGTCGTCCAATTCCTGCTGTGCTACCAGGCCCTGGCGCGTCTTTGCAGCGTCGCTTAGCCGCGCATACGCCGAATGCATCGCGGCGTGCGTGGATTTCGCCCGCTCCAAATCTCCTTGGACACGTCCGATCTCCTCCTTGGCGCGGCGTTCTGCGGCATCGGCGCCGGCAAGTTGCGCGGCCAATTCCGGAACTTCCAAAACCGCGAGGGTTTGACCTGCCTTAACGTGGTCGCCCACGTCCACATAAATTTTCCGAATGTAGCCCGCCACCTTCGCGTGCACATCCACGTCCTGAAATGCTTTGAACTCTCCCGCGATGGTCAGCGTGTTGCCGAGATTGTGCCGCTCGACTCGCGCCACCGCCGCCGGAGTGTCACCGCTAACCTGCCCTGGATGGTTTGGATCATCCGCCTCTGTCCGCGTTCGGCCGAACAGGAGCCATCCCAGCAACGCCGCTCCAGCTAGAGCAGCCCCAACAATCCACAATTTTTTCTGAGTCATACCTGCATCCGAGGCAGGAAGCGAGGTCGGCAACGGAACCTTATGCCGGCTTCAGCCACCCGCAGAATTTTGAAAGGCCCAAATGACAATGTATAACCGCCAGAAGCGGCGGCACGAATTATCTTTGTCGGGAATAAGGGCGTTCAGGCCGACGGAGGTGGTCGAAACCACAGATTGCCTGACAGAAACTGGTCAACAGGAGGAAGGATTTCGGCATTGCAGTGTCCCGCGGATGTCTGCAGTTGCGGTTGAAGCAGATGGAATGCCACAAAGAGGTCTAGATTCGCAATCGCAATGCTCTCACGGCTCTCCGGATTCTCGAACCTCATGAGTTCTGAAGCTGCTACCGTTGCCCGATAGCTCGGCCGGTGGCCGACGGACAATGCCCCGGAAGGTCCCTGCACAGCTAGGTACGGGTTGTATAGAAACAGAAGGGAAAGCAGCAGACACATCCAAGCCTGTTTCTTTGTAGTACGGGGAATGTCAGCGAATTTGGACGAATCGGACATCTCTCTTTTCAACGATAGTAAGAATGCCTACTTTGGTCAAGGGGATGCCTGCCGTGCATTTCCTGGCCAGGCGATGGTTAGCGCCGCGAAGACTCTGCGAAAATGGAGAACGACCGCTGTTTTTCAAAACAGATTCTGAATGGATTCCTAGCTGGATTGTCCGCGAATCAGCCGGATGGCGTCAGGCAGGTTAGCGCCAGCGCGGCCATTGGAAGGCGATGCCGCGTCCGAGCCGCCTGGCTCGTCGCTTTCGAGCGTGCTCTCGCCCGGAGCGAGAAACAGGTTGGCTTCCACGGCGTGCTGCTTCGTGTACAGGTCGTAGTAGCGCCCGCCTAGCGCGTAGAGACTCGCGTGTGTACCGCGTTCGATGATGCGCCCCGCCTCCACCACCAGAATCTGGTCCGCCCGCCGGATCGTCGAAAGCCGGTGCGCAATCACGAATGTTGTCCGGCCGCGCATCAGGTAGCGGAGCCCTTCCTGGATGAGCGCTTCCGACTCGGAATCCAGGCTTGATGTCGCTTCGTCGAGAATCAAAATCCGCGGGTCGGCCAGGATCGCGCGCGCAATAGAGACACGCTGCTTCTGCCCTCCGGAAAGTTTCACGCCGCGTTCGCCGACCACCGTGTCGTATTTGTTTTCAAACGATTTCGCAAATTCGTCGACGCGAGCAATATGGCAAGCGGCCAGAATCTCCTCTTCGCTGGCCTCGGGCCGCGCAAACGCTACATTTTCCCGAATCGTTCCGTCGAAAAGAAAAGTCTCCTGCAAAACCACGCCGAGCTGCGTGCGGTAAGAACTTAGCTTCACCGTCGAAAGGTCCACGCCGTCGACCACCACGCGCCCGCTCGAGGGCACGTAAAATGCCGCTACCAACCCTATGATCGTTGACTTCCCGGCTCCAGAAGGACCGACTAGGGCGGTGACCGTTCCCGGCTCTGACTGGAAACTTACCTCGTGGAGAACTTCCTTCCGCGTATCGTATGCGAAGCTCACATGTTCCATCTCGACTTTGCCATTCACTCGATCGAGCGTAACGGTTCGTCCCGGCGCTTCATCCTCGAGTTTTTCATTAAGAATCTCGCGCGTGCGCTCCAGTCCCGTGATGGCCTCGGTGATTTGCGTTCCGATGGCCACGATCTGAAACACCGGGGCAATCAGAAAAGCTAGGAAGGCGTTGTAGGCGAACCACTGGCCGGGGGTCATGCTACCGGCAAGCATCTTGTGGCCGCCAAATTCCATCATCAGAACGCTGACGATGCCCAGCAACAAGGCGCCGGATAGGCTCATCAAAGACGTCGCGGTGAGAGTCTTCAGGACGTTCTCGAGCAAACGTTGCACGCCAGTCGCAAATATCTTTTCTTCCCGCTCTTCGGCGTGATAACCCTTCACCACGCGCACGCCGCCGAGCGATTCCGTCAGCCGCCCGGTGACTTCGGCGGTGATTTTTGGCCGCGCCCGGAAAATCGGGCGAATTGTCTTGAAGGCCCAGCTGATCCCGAAGCCAAAGACTAGCAGAATCGAAAAGGCCAGCGCCGTCATCGTGACGCTTGTATGAATCAGGTAGACAAGCGCGATCCCTGCCGTCATGAGTCCGCCGACGAATTCCACCAGTCCCGTCCCGACCAAATTGCGGATTCCCTCGACGTCGCTCATGATTCTCGAAACCAGCACCCCGGTCTTGTTCGCGTCGTAGAATGCTATGGGAAGCCGCCCGATATGCGCCTGCACCTGACGGCGCAGGTCGGTGATCATTTTTTGGGCTGATTTGGAAAGCAGTTGCGTCAGGCTGAAGGAGGTGAGGCCCTGCACAAGCGTCGCACCGAGAACGGCGAGGACAATCGGCGTCAGCAGCTGCATCTGTCTGTGCAGCACGACGTTGTCCACGAAGTATTTCATGGAGCCCGGCAGCACCAAACCTGAAACGCGATTGATGGCCATCAGCACGAAGCCCAAAGCAAGCAGGCCTCGCCGCGGCTTAATCAGCGCGATAACATCGGGAAGATTCTTCCACGCGTTCTTCCGCTTGGAAGTAGTTTTTGTATCGGTCGCAGTGGTCATTATTAGAAGGACGAACTATACCCCGGACATTGGATGCCGGCGGTGTCTATATGACTATATTGCGAAAACGGATCGGAAGAAAAGCTATCTTCAGTCCCCGGCCGTTCCGGCTCGTGGGACTCGCGCCGTTGCGGCGCGTTCCAGGTTCAGCACGCTGGAGATGAATTCGCTGATGGTTATGCCGAGGTGACCCCACAGTCTCTTCTTCAAGCCCGTGTAATCCTGTGTCCCGCTGAAAAGGTCCCCAACGAGTTGCCGGAAGACCGGGCTGCGGCGCATAAACTGCACCATGCGCGTCGTTACCGCGCTGCCCAGGAACGAGCCGCGATAAAATCGCCGTACTATGCGCGCCGCGAACTCCAGCTCCGCGGAAAACGCCGCCTTCACCCAGGCCGGATATTTTTCCGGGCAGCCTTCCGCCAGCGAACGGCCCAGTAATTCACCGGAACGAATCGCATAAAACAAACCTTCCCCCGTCAGCGGATCGACCATCGCTGCCGCGTCGCCGATCAAGGCCCAGTTTTTGCCGATGACATTGCGATCCGCAAGCGTGCGCTCCTGCGGAGACGGCAGCACGTGGCTGAAAAACTTTGCGCCCTCCGTCGGAATCTCATGCTTTTCCACGAAGGTTTGCAGGTGGCTGCGCAACTCCGAACTGGTGTGCGAGGACATGCTTCCGCAAATGCCCACCGACAGATGATCGTTGCGCGGGAAGGACCAGATATACCCTTCAAAGTGCGGGAGGAATTTGATGGTGATGGCTTCGGCCGTCTGCGGCACGAAATAACCCTGCGTCATCTCCAACTCATCCTTCTCCAGCGCCCGCGTTTCCGGCAACAGTTGATTGCGCGCTCCCGCGGCCAGGACCAGAAAATCGGCTTCGCGCCAGTCGCCTTCCACGCAGTAGCGCGGTTTCTTGGCGGCTGTGTCCACGCCCATCACGCGCGACCGTTGTACGTTGCACCCTGCTTCTCGCGCGCGATCCAGCAGCATCCCGTTGAGCACCGTCCGCGAATAAATCACGATCGGATGCGGCATTTCGAGCGTTGCGTGATGCTCTTCGCTGCTGATCAGCTCGACGGAGCGAACCAGTTTTTTGGGATAGGAATTGTCGAGCAAGAAGGGAAAGCACTCAATCGCCTTGTGAGTCAGGCCCCCGCCGCAGGGCTTTTCCCAAGCCAGGTGCTCATCAAACACATGCACCTTGTGGCCCGCGCGCGCGAGTTGTTCGCCGCACATGGCCCCGGACGGTCCGCCGCCTACGATCGCTATTTCTGCCATGATGGTGTCACGCTGCGGCCCTCGAATTCCGTCCCCGGGCGCGGAACCCCCGCCAAGGAGTCCCTGTGGTGTCGGGTTTCTAAGTGATGGGGAATATCACTAAGCAAAAGCCAGCTTGGAGTATAGCACCGAATATCGCCGCCGCCGTTGCCGAACCGGTTTCATTACGAACCAGGTCCATGGCGCTCCGCTGTACCAAATTGAACACCGCCATAGACGGCGCAAGGAAGGCTTTTTAGAATTTCCAGCCCGGTTTTACAGGGATTTGTTGTGGCGGTCGGCTACTTTCCCCTACCCGGTCCTCTCTGATCAGAACCTTGTCAGGTTACTTCACCCAATCGCTCCCTCCAGATCTCCCGACACAACCGTCAGTTTTGCCAGTAGGCGCGGGGGTGACTTTGGCTCAGCATGAAGCGTGACCCAATCAAGTCCCAGGACCGGTCAAACGATTTCACATTATCGGATGTTGGAGAAACTCGGCGGCGGCGGAATGGGCGTGGTCTACAAGGCCGAGGACACACGCTTGCACCGTTTTGTCGCACTGAAATTTTTGTCCGATGACCTAGCGGAAAGCCCCGAGGCTTTGGAGCGTTTTCAGCGCGAAGCCCGAGCTGCCTCTGCTCTGAATCACCCCAACATCTGCACCGTCTATGATATTGGCGAAGAGAACGGCAAAATCTTCATTGCCATGGAACATTTGGACGGCGACACGCTAGGTCGTGTTTCCGGTAGTCCGTTCGAAGTGGAACGTCTTCTGGATATTTTCATCGAGGTCGTGGATGCGCTGGATGCCGCCCACGCTCATGGCATCATTCACCGCGATATCAAGCCAGCGAACATCTTCGTCACCCAAAGAAGCCATGCCAAGATTCTGGATTTTGGTTTGGCCAAGATTACACCTAAAAAGGAACCCGGTGCCAGCATCATCACTTTGACAAAGTTTACCGTTGAGCCCGAATGCTTGACGACTCTTGGAACGCCGTTGGGTACGGTCGCCTACATGTCCCCGGAGCAAGTGCGTGGCGAAGAGTTGGACTCGCGCACCGACCTTTTCTCGTTTGGAGCAGTCATGTACGAGCTAGCTACCGGTCGGCGTGCTTTTACGGGGAATAATTCCTGGGCTATTCTCGATTCAATTCTAAACAATCCTGTGACCTCTTCACTGCACCTAAACCCGAGATTGCCTGCGGAGTTGGAACGCATCATCAACAAAGCACTGACGAAAGACCGCTCTCTACGTTACCAAAGCGCCGTCGACTTGCGAGCCGATTTGGCGCGGCTAAAGCGAGACATGGAGTCCGGACGTGCGTTCCTGGCCGGCAGCGCGCTTCGTCAACCAAGAGTTCCCAAGAGCATCAACTCACTTGCCGTTCTACCCTTCAAGAATTCGAGTGGCGACCCGGACAACGAATACCTCAGCGACGGAATCACTGGGTGCCTTATCAATGTCCTGGCGACATTGCCGAAACTGCGAGTGATGGCGCAAAGCACCGTATTTCGGTATAAGGGCCAGGAAATTAGCCCTCAAGCCGTTGGCCGCGAACTCGGGGTGCGCACCGTCCTCACTGGAACAATAGCGCAGCGAGGCGGCTCTTTGATTATCGGCACCGAATTGGTGGATGTAGCGACAGGCTCTCAACTGTGGGGTGCGCAGTACAATCGTAAGCCAGGAGACATTTTTTTTATCCAAGAGGAAATTTCCAACGAAATTTCCGGCAAACTGCGGCTGCATCTGACCCCAGCAGAGAAGAAGCGGTTAGCTAGGCGTCACACAGAGAGTGCCGAGGCGTATCAGCTGTACCTCAAGGGCCGCTATCATTGGAACAAGTGGACTGAGGAAGGATTTGACAAAGGCATTGAGTACTTCCAACAAGCCGTCGAGAAAGACCCTAGCTACGCCTTAGCGTATTCTGGATTAGCTGATTCCTACGTGCTCCTCGGGTGGAACAGCTATCTGCCGCCAAAAGACGCCTTCCCCAGAGCTAAGGCAGCAGCAATGAAGGCCCTGCTGTTCGACGAGAATCTTGCCGAAGCGCACACATCTCTGGCAGCTCCCCTGTGGTTGCACGACTGGCACTGGTTAGAGGCACAGAAGGAATTCAAGCGCAGCCTACAACTTGGTCCTGCCTACCCAACGGCGAGTCATTGGTACGCTGAGTATCTGATGACCATGGGGCGGCATGACGAGGCCATCGCTAAAATAAAGCATAGCCAAGAGCTTGATCCGCTCTCTCTCATTATCAACGTGGCTGTCGGATGGTCCCTCTACATGGGGCGCCGATACGACGAAGCCATCGAACAGCTTCGGAGAACCGTGGAGTTGGAACGAGGCTATCCGGTCACGCATTGGATTCTTGGGCTCGCCTACAGGAAAACGGGGCGATACGAAATGGCCATCACCGAGGGTGAAAACGGAGTGGCCCTGTCAGGCGGCAGCCCCTTGATGCGCGCGGCGCTCGCTCATACTTACGGAACCGCTAACAAGACCAAGGAGGCGGTGGAGATACTCGAGAGCCTGACCCAACTAGCAAGGCAAAAATATGTCGCCCCTTACTTCTTGGCAGGAATTCACATCGGTATCGGAGAAAACGGCCGCGCTCTTGAATACCTGGAGAGGGCCTACGAAGAGAAATCCCACTGGTTGATCTATCTTCATATGGATCCCAGCATGGACACTTTGCGTGACGACCCACACTTCCAGGACCTACTTCGCCGCGTAGGTCTGCCTCCAATGGGATCGTCAACCGAGCCAATTCCGGGCGAATGACGGGCAATCCGGAAGTAATCCTCAAGTCCTGGAAACGCGGCAACGGGAAACTGACCCACTACCCGCGCCTCACGGGCGCCGCGCCTCCTGCGCGTGATAAACTAATGTTTCCAACTGTCTCACTCTGGTTTCTTTTCTAGTCCCTGGGGAGATTCTTTGAATCCTGCTGTCCTGACACTTGAGCAAGCGATTTTGCGGTTTGGCCGCGAGAAACGCAACGGCCGTCGTGTCGTCTTCACGAACGGCTGCTTTGACCTGCTGCATCCCGGCCATATTCGTGCGTTGGAACTGGCCCGCGCTCTGGGCGATGCCCTCATCGTCGGCCTGAACAGCGATTCCAGCGTGCGGCAGTTGAAAGGCGAAGGGCGCCCCATCATCTCCGAAGCAGAACGGGCGGAAATTCTAACGGCTCTGGAATCCGTGGATGCCGTCGTCATCTTCGATGAACTCACCCCGCGCGAAGTGATCTCCCGCCTGCTCCCCGATGTTCTGGTCAAAGGCGGCGATTGGCCCGGCGATCGGATCATCGGCCGCGAGGAAGTGGAAGCCACAGGCGGCCGCGTCGTTTCCGTTCCCGTCGTACCCGGCTATTCGACATCCGCCATTCTGCGGAAGATTCGCGAAGGCGCGCGCTCTTCTCGCGCGGAATCCTGATCACTCACGCATGATACTTCCCGCCGTCCGCGAAAGATTGGAGGCCCTGCTTCGCCATCCGGCGCTGGAGGGCGCGCTCGCCGCTCTGCGCACCGGCGGAAACTTCCTCTCAATCACTGGCCTCCATGATGTCGCCAAAGCTCTCGTCGCTACCTACTTGACCCACGAACTCCGCCGCCCGGCTTTTTTTGTCACCGATTCCAATCGCCGCGCCGAATCGCTCGCTGAAACCTTGCGTTTCTTTAGCGGCATCTTCCGGGGGGCAGCGGGTGGCGTCGCCACGCTGCCCGCGTTCGATAGGCTCCCTTGGGAATCGCAAAGCCCGCACGCCGACATCCTCGAACGCCGCGCCGCCACCCTATTCCGTCTCGCGGATGGACAAATCTCCCTGGTGATTGCGCCCATCGCCGCCGCGCTCTGGCGTTATCAGGATCCCGCCGTGTACCTCTACCTCACTCGCACTCTTGCCAAAGATGCCGAAATGCCCCACGAAGAATTCGTCACGCACCTGGGTTCGGTGGGGTATGTACGCACGGAAATGGTCGAGTTGCCCGGCCAATTCGCCGTGCGCGGCGGCATCATTGATGTGTTTTCTCCTGAAGCGCCCCGTCCCGTCCGCATCGAGCTACTCGGCGACACCGTCGAGTCGGTCCGCGAATTTGACCCCCGCACCCAGCGCTCAATCGCGCCCGTCGTGCGAACGACTCTCCTTCCATTGACAGAATGGTCCGTGCCGGGCGTTGAAAGAGGGGACCCCGACGATGCCGCCAACTGGGATACGCCATCCTTCTTCGGCCCTGCAAGCGAACCTGGCTCCAGCACACTCTTCGAACTGGCGGAAAGCTCGCTCCGCCCGATTGTATTTCTCGATGAGCCTCAAAATTTGCGCGAAGCCGCCGCCAAACATCTCGCCGCGGCCACCGAAAATTACGAGCGCCACGGCCGCGCCAACTCACCCGCCGCCTCTCATTATTTCTGTTCCGAAGAAGAACTGGCGAAAGCCCTCGAAAAAACATCGCAAATTCACATCGAGCAGCTTGGAATGGGCATCGCCTCAACTCCCCATTACGCCCTCTCCTCTCGGCCTAGCCCTCGCTATCACGGTGACGTCGTTGCCTGCATGACCCACGTGAAATCGCAACTTGCCTCCGGCGGCAGAGTATTTTTGACCGCCGCCAGCACTGGCGAGATCGAACGCTTCGCCGACATCTGCCGCGAATATGAAGTTCCCTATGTCCTCGGCGAATCCGAAGACGCCGCCGCCGGCTTCACCGCCGAGGGCGCTCAAGAATCCGCGGGCATGTTGCTGATTCGCGGTCCATTTCCCGAGGGCGTCACATTTCCCGATGCCAACCTCACCATCTACGGCCATGCCGATCTTTTCGATGTTACTCCCACCGTCGAGCGCCCCAGCCACAAGATTCGCACCTCCGGCTTCTTCAGCGATTTTGCCGAACTCAAGGCTGGCGATTATGTCGTTCATGTGGACCACGGCATCGGCCAGTTCGAAGGCCTCCGCCAGATCGAGTCCGATGGCCACCGCGGCGAATTCATGCTCTTGAAATACGCCGAAGACGCCCGGCTCTATGTTCCTCTCGAACGCATGGACCTCGTGCAAAGCTACCGCGTGCTCGAAGGCACGCACCCCCCTCTGGACAGGCTCGGCGGCACCGCCTGGAACTCACGCAAAACGCGGGCCCGCAAATCCGTCGAAGACATGGCCGACCAGCTCCTGGCGCTATACGCACAGCGCAAAACTACTCCCGGTTTTGCATTTTCAGCGGACGGCAACTTCCAGCGCGAATTCGAAGACGCATTCGAATTTGAAGAAACGACCGATCAAATTGCCGCCATCACCGACATCAAGCGCGACATGGAGCGCGACGAACCCATGGACCGCCTGCTTTGCGGCGATGTCGGCTACGGCAAGACGGAAGTCGCCATGCGCGCGGCTTTCAAGAGTGTCATAGACAACAAACAGGTTGCCGTTCTCGCCCCCACCACCGTCCTCACCTTCCAGCATTTCGAAACTTTCAAGAAACGCTTCGCCGCTTTTCCCGCGCGCATCGAAATGCTCAGTCGCTTCCGCACCGCTGCAGAGCAAAAGAAAATTCTCGTCGACTTGGAAGCCGGCAAAGTGGATGTCGTCATCGGCACACATCGCCTGCTTTCGAAAGACGTGAAATTCGCCGACCTCGGCCTCCTCATCGTGGATGAAGAGCAGCGTTTCGGCGTCGCGCACAAAGAGCGTCTCAAGGAAATCCGGAAAAATGTGGACGCCCTCGCGCTTTCTGCAACCCCTATTCCGCGCACTCTTCACATGTCGCTGGTCGGGCTTCGCGATATGTCCCTTATCGAAACACCGCCGCGCGACCGCCTTGCCATTCAGACCGTCGTCGCGCCTTTCCAGGAAGACCTCATCCAGCAGGCCATCGAGACCGAGCTGGCCCGCGACGGACAGGTCTACTTGATTCACAACCGCGTCGAATCAATCTATTCCATCGGCGCCATGGTGGCCAAGCTGGTGCCCAAAGCCCGCGTGGTCGTCGCTCACGGTCAGATGGGCGAAAAAGAACTCGAAAGCGTGATGCTCAAATTTATCCGCGATGAAGCCGACGTCCTCGTCGCCACAACCATCGTCGAGAACGGTCTGGACATCCCCCGCGCAAACACCATCTTGATCAACCGCGCCGATCGCCTGGGACTCGCTGAGCTCTACCAGTTGCGCGGCCGCGTCGGGCGCTCCTCCCAGCGCGCTTACGCCTATCTCCTCGTCCCGCCCGAAACCACGCTCTCCGACATCGCCCGCAAGCGCCTCGCCGCCATGAAGGAATTCAGCGAACTCGGCGCGGGCTTCCGCATCGCCGCTCTCGACCTCGAACTTCGCGGCGCCGGAAACATGCTTGGCCGCCAGCAGCACGGCCATATTGAAGCCATCGGCTTCGACATGTACTGCCAAATGCTGGAGCGGGCCGTCTCCAAGCTCAAAGGCGAGGAAGTCGCTCCGGATTTGCGTACCACGCTGAGTTTGGGCTTCGACGTGCGCATCCCCCAGGACTACATCCCCAGCGAGAATCTCCGCTTGCGCACCTACAAGCGCATCTCCACCATTGCCACCGAAGAGGAGAAACAGGACGTTCGAAAGGAGCTCCAGGACCGCTTTGGCGCTCCCCCCTCTTCCGTAGAAAACCTTTTGGAGTACGCCGTCCTCAAATCCATGTGTGAGCGCCTGCGCATCTCCGCGGTGGAACGCCAGGGAACCCGTCTGGCCGTGCGATTCCATCCCGAAACAACCCTGGACCCGGCCCGGCTGGTCACCGTGGTGCGCTCCCGCGCCGGCATCAGGCTTGATCCCAGCGGCGTCCTTTGGATGGAAGTGAAGCGGGGGGAGTCCATCCCTCAGGTCTTGAGAAACGTATTGCTCGGCCTTCATGGGCAGGGCTAAACTTAGAGGTGAGGCATTGATGAGAAAACTCGTTTTAATCGTGGCGCTCTGCGCCGCTTTACCCCTTGTGGGCCTGCCGCTCGCGGCACAAGAGAAGCCCCAGGACCCCCAGCCCAAACCCGCAGGCCCGCCTGTTCTTGAAAGGCCGGGGATGGCCGCTCCTGATCCAAAAATAGAAAAGCCCGCAAAGCCGGTGCCGCCTAAGCCCTCCAATCCGGATAGCGCTAAGACCGTCGAAGAAATCATCGCGCGCGTCAACAACGAGATCATTACCCACTCCGAATACGAGAAGGCTCGTGAGACCGCCCAGGAAGACGCCAAGAATGAATGCCAGGGCCGTTGCACGCCCGAGCAGTTGCAGACCGACATTGCGGATCGCCAGAAGAACACTCTCCGCGACCTCATCGACCAGTCGCTCCTCGCACAACGCGGCAAGGACATGGGCATCAGTGTCGAGGCTGACCTCATCAAGCAATTGGACCAGATTCGCACTTCCAACAATCTGGACTCCATGGAAGCGCTGGAAAAAGCGGTTGAGGGCCAGGGCACGAACTGGGAGGATTTCAAGAACAACATCCGCAACCACATCCTGACGCAGCGTGTCATCAGCAGTGAAGTCGGATCGCACATCAACGTCCCCGACGATGAAATTGCGAAATACTACGAAGCGCACAAAGCCGAATACGTACGTCCAGAGCAGGTGGCGCTACGCGAAATCGAAGTCAGCACACAGGGCAAAAAGCCGGAAGAGCTCCCTGATTTGAAGAAAAAAGCCGAGACCGCGCGGAAGCGCGTCGAGGACGGTGAAGACTTCGGTGAAATCGCCAAGCGCCTTTCTGACGGCAGCACCAAGAGCCAGGGCGGCTTCCTCGGCGTCTACAAGCGCGGCGAACTTTCCAAAGAGCTCGAAGACGTCGTCTTCAAGATGAAACGCAACGACCTCACCGAGGTTATGGAAACCAAGCAGGGCTATCTGGTTCTTCAGGTTCTGGAACACTATGACGAGGGCGAACAGCCGCTCTCCAAAGTAAAGAACGACATCATGGACAAACTTTATAACGAGCGCTTGGAGCCCGCCGTACGCACATACTTAAAGACCCTGCGCGAAGAAAGTTACGTCATCATCAAGCCCGGTTATCAGGACGTCGCCGGCGGCGGAAGCAGTTCGGAAATCCAGGAAGTCAGCGCCACCCCTGAAGTCACCAAACAAAAGAAAAACCACAAGAAATACCTGTTGTTTGGCAAGCGGCCCGGAGCACAATCGGGAACATGAAGACGTCGTTCGTCACCGATCTCAATTCCGAACAGAACATCACTACTTTTTTTCTCGTTCACGAAAAAGAGATTCGCAGCACCCGCGAAGGCAAGCAGTACCTGCGTCTTGAACTCGGCGATCGCAGCGGCACCATCGAAGCCCGCATGTGGGACCAGTTTGAACTCGCGGTGAAAGACATCGGCCGCGACGATTTCGTCAAGGTTCAGGCGCGCGTCGAAATCTATCGCAACAAGCCGCAGCTTTCGCTCCAGAATCTTCGCCTCGCCAAACCCGAGGAAATTGACCTCGCCGATTTTCTTCCCCAGACCAAGTCTGACGTCTCGAAGCTTTACGCGCAGTTGCTCGAATACGCCGGCTCCATCGGCAACCTCTGGCTGAAGAGGCTCGTCACCGGCATCATCCTGGACCCGGCCATCGCCGCGCGCTACAAGCGCGCCCCCGCCGCCAAAGTCATGCACCATGCTTATCTAGGCGGCTTGCTCGAACACGTCATCAGTCTCTGCGGCCTCGCCAAACAAGCTGCCGCGCACTATCCCGAGCTCGACGTCGATCTGCTGCTCACCGCCGCCATTCTTCATGACGTCGGCAAGCTCGACGAACTTTGCTACGAACGCGCCATCGGCTACACCGTCGAAGGCCAGCTCCTCGGCCACATCGTCATGGAACTCGAATCCGTCTCCAAATCCATGGACGCTATCGAAGGATTCCCCGCCAACTTGAAAACCGTCGTCCAGCATCTCCTCATCAGCCATCACGGCCAGTACGATTTCGGCTCGCCCAAGCTCCCCATGATCCGCGAAGCCCTCGTTTTCCACTATCTCGACGACCTCGATTCCAAACTCGCCGCTGCACGCGCCGCCCTCGCGGTCGATTCCGGCGAACCAGAATGGTCCGCCTACAGCGGCGCCCTCGGCCGCAAATTCCTCCGCCTCGACCAGTTCCTCAAGGATTTCGCTCTCACACCGCCTGACAAGAAGTAGCCGTTTTGCGCTGCCGTTATGCCACCCACTTCATGGTTAGCTTCTTGCGTTTCTTCGCGCAGTCAAGAAGATAAAGATCGATCAACTTCTGGTAAGGAAGTCCTGTTTCCTTCGCCAGCCCTTTGAAATAGTCAACAACTTCCGGACTTAAGTTGATCCCCACGGCTTTTTTCTTGCCGGGGTACGGGTTCTTCAGTTCTTTCAGTTTGGAGAAATCATATTCCTTCTTCATAAAATCGCACCTCCTTCTTGGTGGCCTTCCGCGCGGAAATAATCCGAATCAAGGAATCGGAGTTCCTGTAGCAGTGAACGGCGACCAGCGTTCTGCCCGCTGAACTTACTCCGAGGAGGATGAACCGATCTTCTTCCACGGAGTGTTCTGAGTCGTGGAATAGTCGTCCATGCGGATCGCTGAAAACGCTCTGAGCCTCTTCAAACCAAACTCCATGCTTTGTCCGATTGCGCCTGTTTTTCCCTTCGTCCCAATCGAAGCGCAGCATATCTAGATAATATCTAGATATGTGGGCTCTGGCAAGAGGGCGCGTGGGTCAGGCAGGTGGAGTACGCTCTAAAGCCATAGGTTGCCGCAGGAGGTGCACATGCCGGCGCGGAACGATGCTCTAAAAAACTGCCTTTCCCGATTTCGCGAAATCGAAATCAGCGTGACGGGCAGGAATTCGGGACGCACGATTTCCATCCCGGTCTGGTTCGTATTGGAGGGCGAGAAGCTTTACTTGCTGCCGGTGCAAGGTTCGGATACACAGTGGTACAAGAACGTGCTCAAGAACCCCTCGATTCGGATCGATGCGCGCGGCGCAGAAACGAAACTTCAGGCCGTTCCTATCACGGATACCAAAGGGGTCTCGTCCGTGGTCGAGAAATTCCGCGCCAAGTACGGTGCCAGCGATGTGAAGAAGTACTATTCAAAGTTCGACGTTGCCGTTCTCGCTCAAATGCCCTGACCACGTCTTGACTAAAGCCACACCGTAAGGAAGGTACAAAAACCCCACACGCAAGGGCACCCGCGCCACCCGGCATTCCCTCAATTCCTTTTGATGATAAAAACTGTCTTATCGTCAATACGATCTTCCTCGCCAATTTGTCGCAGACGATCGTCTCGTTTTAGAGCGTATTCGAGCAGTGCATTGCATATGTCTTTTGCCGGCAGCAAGTTGTGCTCGCGCATGACGTTTTCAAGCTGCTGTCGTTCCTCCTTGTCGCTTCCGTCATAAACCCCGTCGGTGTATAGGAAGAAAATGTCCCCCGGACTCATCAGCGTTAGCTCTGCCACATCCGAGGATTTTGCCCGCCTCTCCCGGAATTCCAAGGAAAGGTACCTGTTGCGATCCGGATCATCTTCGGCAAGCTGCAGTCCGAGCGGCAGAAATTGCACCATCTGGCTCTTATCAATCTCCATGAACTTTCGGTATTCGGCGGAGAAGACCAGCGGTGGTGGATGTCCAAAATTCACGAATCTAAAATAGCCATAAGGGAAGACTTCGCCGTAAAGCATGGTGGCAATCTCCTGCGCGCTCTCTTTCTCGCTTCTTCCGAGGGCGTTACGAGCGGTCACTGACTGGGCTAGCCGCAAGTTCATCCTTTCGAACAACTCCGGAGTCGTCTTACCTCGGTGATCGAGTTCGGAAAGCATAAGGGCATGAAACGTGTCGTGAACCGTGGATGCGATTTTCGCTGAAATGATTCCGTGTCCTTCAGCGTCCACCACCAGGACGCCCGCTGTGCTGTAAAGCTCACGCAGATCTTCGGCGACCCGCACCTGCTCCGAACTTCGTGCTGCTCGATATCCGGTTTCCATTTCAGGTTTATAGCCCGGCCTCGATTTCAACCATTCCACATGGTCGTCCACTGAATTGCGTGCCGCCGCGCCTGCCGGAAGCGGCTCGAGGTACTCCTTCGATCGCTTCAGTGCCCGCTGAATGCGTGCGTCGATGTCGTAACGCTGCTGAAAGTTTATGTACTCAAAGAGATCCCCGCCGACTGTTCCGGCGGGAATAGCATTGCCGTACATCTCGATTCCTTGCACATGAGGAATCGCTCCTTCCACCGGCATCAGCCGCTTGAGCAGATATTCGTCGATACTTGGGGCGTTGTACGTTTCTGCCATGGGAGAATTCCAGAATGAAGCAAACTCACTCCTGTGATGCTTTCCGAGGACCCGAGGATACTCCGCCCGCCAGCTTCCTCTTGTATCAAGGCGATTTCAACCTGATTGCGATGCCCCACCCTCCGAGTTTCATCATTCCGCTATTTCGAAAACCTCACGCACAGCATGTGGAGAAAGGCCTTTTTCCGCAAGCTCGCGCTGGCACTGCAGAGGCGGATGGCCACGACTTAATTCCGAAAAACGCCTTTCGGTGGCCCAATCTTTGCGGGTTTTGCAGGGGTGGGTTCTTTCTCTTGTCCCTTTCAAATTTCTATTTTCCATTTTCAATTTTTCAGAGTGGGACAGCCGCAAAAGGGTTTTCGATGCGAAGTCCGGCAATCTTCTGCCCGGGATTCAAATCTTCCGAGAGGAGCAGTGCCGCGCCACTCTTGGCTGCAGCGGCGATGATCAGGGCGTCCCAGAAGCCGATCTGAGATTCGTCTTCAACGCGGAATGCCACCGAGAGCTCGGCTGGAGTGGTTTCCATGCACCAGATGGAGTAACTGCTGACCACCAGGCGGGCCGACTCCTTTGGCAGGGGAGAGCGAATCTTGCGGGTTACGTTCACGTAGAATTCCTGCATGACCTGCATGCTCAGAACGCCCGTGCGTTCGCTCCAAAGCTCACGCAGGATGTTTTTGGCCGTGGCATGCTTGGATTTTGCATCCACGTCGTGAGCGTAAATCAGCACATTGGTGTCGACGAAGGTTCTACCGTTCATGCAATTCTTCCCGGCTGGCAGGAGCACTGCCGCCCAAGTGAAAACCTTGGTCGAGGAGCGCCACGGCCTGGCGCTCGGCGCGTTCGTAGGCTTCTTCCTCGCCCACTAGGATTTCAATCTGCTGGGCCAGCAACCCGCTAATGGAGGTGTCCCGGCGCGCCGCAACAATCTTGGCTTTGCGAATCGTTTGACGATCCAAGCTGATGGTAAGGTTCTGTTTCATAGCACATCCCTTCCTCCGGACCGAGAGCACGTGTCCCACGTGCAGCACGTACAACATGTATACCACGTATGATACGTATGGGCAAGAAAAGGGGAGAGCCACGCGATTGGCTGAGCGAAGGACGGAGCTTGCCGGACGTGAGGGAGTCGAGGGCGCGAAAGCGGGCGGCGAGTTCGGCGGAGGCTAGCACTTTGCAAGTACTGGTTTTCATGAATTCTATGCAGCTATCAATGCGGCTTGAAGGTTTTCCCGGTCTCCAGCAGCGTCTTCAGGCGGGAAAGAATACGTGGCCATCCATCGGCGCAGGCAGCGTAAGTGGGGTCATCCTCGGCCCACTCGTCATGCGTCACCGTTACCTTGGTGGCTTCGGTCTCGGGCATCAGTTCGATCGTTGCGCGTGAGGCCTTATCATTTTGGCCCATGGCGAAGGTGTACTGAAAGACTTTTGGCGGCTCAAACTGCAGGACCTTCCCTTGAACGTAGGTCACGGGCTTGCCATCGGGTCCCGGGCCCACCCATGCGAGCAATCCGCCAGGCTTAGAGTCCACCTGAAACTCAGCGCCCCCGAAGATGATGCGGTTCGACTCCCGCGACACAAAGCCTTCCCACACCTTCTCCGGGGTGGCGGCAATGTAGAAGATAAATTTCAATGGTGCTTGATGGGCCATGATTGTTCCTGACTCTCCTGCGCCATCTTATATCTATCCACAGGCAAAAACCCAACAAGGACGCAGTACCAAGATCCACCTTCACAGCCCATGGCTGTGATATAAGCTCCTTCAAATGAACGTTACCGATGATCGGCTCTCCGCATCGTGACATCTGCGTGAACGGGATTGAAAACAAATGACCGAATCAGCGCCTAATTCGAGCCTCGGCCATCATGTGTTTGGCGTGGCGGCTTTGGCCTTTGGCCTCATCACGCTGGTCTGGCACGACTACAACGGCTGGCATCAACCGCGTTACCTGGTCTACACTGCCGCCGCTGCCCTGATCTTCGGCGGCGCTGCGATGCAGTTGGGTCGGACCGCGAAAACGGGGGCAATCGTCCTTGGTGCGGTTTATCTTATCTTCGCCTTACAGTGTGTGCCGGGAATCGTCGCCGCACCGCGGATCTATAATAGCTGGGGCAACTTCTTCGAGCAGTTCTCACTGGTCGCCGGAGCGGCGATCGTTTATGCACGTTGGTCATCAGCATGGTCACGTGAAACGCTTAATCGGATCGGCCGCATTCTTTTGGGCCTCTGTGCCGCTTCCTTTACCCTCGAACAGGCGTTTTATCTTCGCGCTACCGCCGGTCTTGTTCCGAAGTGGCTTCCGCCAAGTCAGATGTTTTGGGCGGTAACGACGACTGTTCTGTTCGCACTCGCGGCTGTGGCTCTTCTGACAAATCGCATGGCACTTCTCGCTGCTCGCCTGCTGACCATGATGCTCATGCTCTTTGGGCTACTCGTGTGGGTGCCGTTGCTTCTTGCGGATCCCCACAGTCATACGAATTGGAGCGAAACCACCGAGACTTTCGCGATTGCCGGAACAGCATGGATTCTCGCCGATCTCCTCGGCGAGTCTCGGCTTAATGACCATCGTCCGCGATGACGTGAGCTGTGCCGGCTCACGTGAGGTATTTCTCAAGATCACGCGTCAGTGCCCGTCCGTGGTCGCTGCCGTACCGTCAGACCACTTGGCGACGGGAACCAAAAACACGGTATGTCGTTCCGGAGTGTCGGTAAATGCTGCAACCACCGGGGAACCCTGCAAGCCTGCGCCCCAGCTTGCAGGCTCCGTGAGTTGAACGAAAAACATCAGGTGGGGATGCCAGTGCCCGTCACGGTCGTTCAAGTAGCCCTGCTTGGACAGCATGTAGCACATCGCGCCGGATTCCAGCGCCGGCAATTCCTTCTTATCGAGAGCGCTGCTGATGTTCTCGAACACCTGAGTTTTGGTTCGCCCCGCCAATACCAACTGGGTTTTCTTGAACGTGAGCGGAACGTTGAATCGTGCGGCGGGCGGATTGAAGCAGACCGGAGAGCGCACCTTGGGATTCCAAAACTCTGGATCGTCGATTCCGGCGGCCCATGAGCGCCACACCAGGCACACGAAACCGTTTTTGCCTTTAGCGGCGGTTTCGTATCCGTGGCGTCCGAGCACCAGGACCTCTGCATCGCGCGAGATGGATTCCGGAGCAGCGCTCCGCGCAAGGGCTATCTCCGCATTTCGCTCCATCAGGTATTGGTCAAGCGAGGCCATGCTCGGATACGGAGTTTTAGTGTCCTGTGCTTGCGCCTGCCCCGCTCCGCCGAGCACGACAATCAGCGCAAAGCTTCCTAATGCGATCGTCCTGAAAATCTTTCGCCGCATTGATTTCTCCTCGGATAGGGGTTCTCTTGCTATACGACGAGACGGCCGGTCACGCTCACTCATCGAGCCGCTTGGCGTCCAATATAATCTATGCGCGTAGACTTCCACCAGCGGCGTCTCTATCTCGCTTGAGAAAGTAACTTTAGACGTTCAACTTCCGGTCTTCGGCCGCTCTCTCTCTGCGGGCTTTGTAACTCTTATTCTAGTTTCTGCCTTCTAGTTTCTAGCTTTAGACACTAGGTGACGAGTGTCCCAAATTGCACAGTTCTGAGAACTGTCTTTTAGTAGCCTGCCTAACCTAAGTCTGAAATTCCGTCCCATGACCCCAGAGCTCCAACGCGCCCTCAAACCACACACGCAGTGGTTCGGCTCCTACAAGGCCTCCGGCGAACTGAAGAAAATACAGGTGTGGCTGACTGTGAATGGCGGACAGATCGAATTCCTCACTCCGGGCAATTCTTACAAGGTGAAGCGAGCACGAAAGAATCCGCGTGTCACCTGTTATGTGGGGAGCGAGGATGGTCCCGCGATTTCTGGCACGGCCCAGATCATTACCGACCGCAGCGAAGTGGCGCGGGTCTACCGCAGCTACTGGAAGTCCCACCCGTTGCGGATGACGATTCTGATCGGGCTTCGACTCTGGATCGAGATGCTGTTGAATAAGCGCGTGGTCGTCCGCGTCCAGCCGGACGAACCGAACCCCTTGGCGGGATTGACCGATCCTGTAACCTGACTTCAGAAAGTGCCCTCACTACATCGTCACGGTTTTTCCGCAGAAGTTCTCCCACCACTGGCGACTAGGGCAATTCGACTTGTCATCAAGGGCGGTCCACCTGGAGCCGTCTGAGCCTCTTAAGGACGCGTCACACCCCCGGCGGGGCCGCTAGCCGAAGCAGCCTGCTGAACTTCGGTCTCGGCCTGTTCAGCCTCCTGTCGTTGTTGATTCAGCTGTGCGGCAATCGCGCCGGCATCGTCCGGTGCGGCTGTGCCGTCAGCATTCTGGTGAAGACTGGCCCCCGCCGGGGCTGACGGAAGACCGTGCTTGCCCTGATTGTCCGCAAGGGTTTTCAGGCCAGCGTCCATCTGCTCGCGGAAGTGGTTGTGCATCTCCTGCAGGTCGGCAACTTGAATCCGCGGCGTCGTCCCGGCGGCGCAGTCGAACTTCTGGCTTTTGAGGACATAAACGGCGACGGTGTTGTCTTGGTCCGGGACGGTCTCGGTCCGCTTAAGCACGTCGCCCGGCAGCAGGAGACACGGTTGGTCGTTCACGCTGACTTCCAGGTCGGATGACACGATGAAGACACGACGATTGGGATCCAGCGCGGCTGGAGTCCGGTAGGTGTCCGCTATCGATTGCCGTGGAACGGAGGGATCAGATGAACTGGCGTTCTGTGCCGCGGCTTGTTCCGCCGCGAGTTGCGCCGCGACTTGTTCCGTCGCAAGCTGCGCCTTCACCTCTTCGGCGATCATTTCCTTAACTTCAGGGGTAAGCGTTGCCGCTCCGCCCTGAGAACTCTGTTGTACGGCCGCTGCATCGGCATTCGCCGCGGGCGCGTTGGCATTGGCTGCCGCAGCGTCTGCATTGGCTGCTGCCGCATTTGCATCGGCGGCCGCCGCTTCTGCGTTAGCCGCCGCCGCGTTAGCAGCAGCTTGGGCTTCGTACGCCGCCTTCAAGTTCTCAGCGATCACAAAGTCCGTAAGCCAAAAGGCTGCCGACGGGTAGAGGGAATATGGCGCGAAATAATAGCCAGACGAGCCGTACCACGGTGAATCGTCCCAGCCCCAGCCGGTGTAAGCAATGGGCTGGCCCCAAGGACCGTATCCCCATCCATAATAGGCTGGAGCAAAATAGTAAGCGGGAACGTAGTGGTAATAAACAGAACCGTGATAGTAGTAGCCACGGCTGACCGTGGTGTACGTGCGCCCTTCACGCACGTACGTGCGATGCATGTATTCGTGTCCGCCACGCTGAACGACATGCTCCGCATAGCCTCGATTTTGCCCGGTGCCAACCACCCGGCTCTCGACGCGCCCCCTGGCGTCGCGATGCTCAGTAACAATGTGCCGGCCGCCTGCGGGGCTGCGCACGATCGTCATCCCGCCGGCGGTTTTAATGGTGCTGACTTGGCCGTGAGGACCGAAATGTGCCTCGGTACCTTTATTGGTGACAACGCTGTTTAAGTGGCCGCCCTTCCCGAAATCGAGTTTGTTGCCAGCAGGCGTGGTAACCGTTTTTCCTCCGCCCGGATGCGGTGCCGCCCCAGGAACCACCGGTGTGCTGGCAGCCGCGTTTGATGGCTTCTTTGCGGCAGCCACTGGCGTCATTGGCGTCTTGGTCGTTGCGTTAGCCGCCATGGGCTTAGCACCTCGGCCACCAGAGGTCGGACTCGTCCAAGGCGTAAAAGTCGTCCCAGGATCCACAGGAGGAGGGGTGATCGTCTTACTCCCTGGGCTGCCTAGCGGCGTTTTTCCTGTAGCCGGCCTTTGCGGCTCGGGGCCTTGGTGCTGCTGCTGTGGTTGTTGAGCGGAGGGTTGCGGCTGCGGGTGTTGCTGGACGGGATGTTGCACCTGCGGCTGTTCGTGGTCTGGATGTTGCGGCTGTGGCTCTGGCTTTGGGTGCTCCTCAGGCGCTGGTTTGGCAACAGGCTTGGGGGGAGCGGGCTTGGCGGGAGCACTCTTCTCCGGCGGAGGGGGTGCGGGAGGTTTCTTCCCGCCCTGCGCCTTCGAAAGGAACGCGCAAGCCAAGAGTATGGACAGCGTAATCAAAATTCTGCCAACAAGAGAGGGAAGGTTGCTGGGCTTCATGACGTCTCCTCGATTACTCTAATGCTACGCTGGGGACATTCCTTGCAGTAAAAGATGGCACGATAGCGTTCCACAAAAGTTACGGACGGATGGAAGGGATTGCCGCCCCAGCCACCAGACCTAACGGACAGGTTGTTGTCGGGAAACACCGAGACAGATCGAGGCTTGCAAGAGAACCCTCTAACGTCGCAACATAGTACTAGTCCCAAGCCCAGCGACGTCAATCTTTCAGGAGGGTAAGAATGCGTAAGTCATTGATTCTGTTTGGGCTCCTCTTTCTGGCAGCGAGTTCCTTGAAGGCTCAGGAAAAGAAGGAATTCGAGGTCTCCGGCAATTATCAATATGTTCGCTTCAACCCAGGCAATGGCGCCTCTGGCATAAACTGCCAAGGTGGCTCGGGCTCGGGCGCGGCCTATCTCACCGCCTCGTTTGGTATCGTCGGGGAGTTCGGCGCGTGTAAGGTCACCGGTGTCCCTGCCGGCGCAAGCGCGCACGAGATGGATTTCCTCTTCGGTCCCAGGCTGTACTTCCATTCTCATGGGCGGTTGTCACCGTTTGTCCAGGGGCTCTTCGGCTCCGAACGCTTCTCAGCCGGCGTCACCGGCGTAGGCTCGGGGTCGACCAATGCCTTTGCGACAGCCCTGGGCGGCGGAGCAGACGTGACCCTCTCGCGCCACTTCTCCCTGCGAGCTCAGGGCGACTACCTCTACACCCATTTCGGTGGCGCTTCACAGAACAACTTTAGGTTGCAGACCGGTATCGTGTGGCGCATCGGCAGGTAGTTCGCACCTGAAGCACCATAGCAAAGAATGGAGCGATAACGGCGGGCATCAGCCCGCCGTTATTGTTTCAACAAAGTGCTGCGGCCGCACTGAGGCTCGAAAGACCTCCACGAATACGGTGTGCCTCTCCCGAGATTCCATTCGACGGCGGGTGGCCGCCCTTACTTCCGAAAAACGCCGTTGGGGTGGGTGTATACTTCTGACCGCTTTTGAACCAAAAGGAGATTTCGGCCCAGATAGAGCCCAGATAGAGGCCAGATAGAGCCCAGACCGAGCACGCAAGCATAGCCAGGCATCCACATGCACACAACCATTCTCGCCACATTTTTCGAGATCTCCCGCACGGCGGTTTCGATGTGCAGCGCCGGCATTCTGCTTTTCCTCGTTGCGCTGTGGGCCGCGAAGACCGATATCGCCCGGGCCGGCGGCCTGGACAAAATCGTAGCCTTGAGCAATTTGTGTTTCGCTATCCCTCTGGCCGTTTTCGGCGCGGAGCATCTCTCGGGTGCAAAATTCATCATGCTCGGCGTGCCCTCGTACATGCCATGGCGTTTGTTTTGGGCGTATTTCGTGGGCTTTGCGCTGCTTTCCGCTTCCTTGAGCATTGCCACAAAAATTCAGGTGCGCTGGTCCGGCCTGCTGTTCGGGATCATGATGCTTCTATTTGTGGCCATGGTGCATATCCCGCGAGTTGTCGCCACTCCCGGAGACAGGATTCCATGGACGATTGTCATCCGCGAAATGTCATTCGCGGGCGGAGGCTGGATTCTTGCCGGAAACGCCATGGGCGGGCCAGGCAAGATCAGGCTCATTACCGTGGGCCGCGTGTTGATTGCCATCGCCGCTCTATTTTTTGGCGTTGAACATTTTCTGCACCCAGCGGGATGCCCCGGAGTCCCGCTCGAAAAACTGACGCCCGCGTGGATTCCGGGGCGCTTGCTCATAGGCTATCTGACCGGCGCAATTCTTCTCGTTGCTGGAGCGAACATTCTGCTGGCCAGGAAGACGCGGATGGCGGCAACGTATCTCGGAACCTGGATTTTGCTGCTGGTCTTGTTCATCTATGCGCCGATCCTGATCGCGCAGCTCTCCGACCCGAGCACCGCGGTCAAGGTCGAGGGCATCAACTACTTTGCGGACACGCTGCTGTTTGCCGGAGCGATTCTCGCTCTCGCCAGCGCGACGCCGCGCACGGATTAAAACGTTCGAATCGCCGCAGGAATTCAAGACGATTCAAAGGGAGAAGAAGAATGTCTCGATGCCTGTTGCTAATCTTGTTCATAGTCCCGCAGATGGGTACGCTCGCGCGAGCGCAGCTGGTGGCGGACTACAACCCACCGAGATCGAACTGCTGTTTGGCTGACACCGCCAAGCAGCTTTCCGATCAAATGCAGGACTGGAACCAGCTTGGCCGGTATCACGCCGCCAATGAAGATCTGAAGAAGCAACCCGCCGACCCCAGGCGCGTCGTGTTCTTGGGAGATTCCATCACCGACTTTTGGAAACTCGCAGAGTCCTTTCCCGGCAAGCCCTACGTGAACCGCGGAATCGGAGGTCAAACCACACCGCAGATGCTGGTGCGCATGTTTCCAGACGTGATCGACCTGAAACCGGCAGCGATCGTAATTCTGGCGGGGACCAACGACATTGCGCAGAACACCGGTCCGGAAACAGCCACCATGGTCCAGGAAAACTTGATGGCCATGACCGAGCTCGCCCAAGAGCACGGTATCAAGGTAATCCTTTGCTCGGTGCTGCCCATCAGCGATTACGCGATAATGCCGCCCGGCTGGTACCCTCCGCCGCCACCAGGGGTCCTTCACCCCAAGATCATACAGAGCGTCCAGCGTCCGCCGGCTCAAATCCTGCAACTGAACACCTGGATGAAAAGTTACGCAGCCAGTGTCGGAGCGGTTTACGCGGATTATTTCTCGGCGGTGGTGGATGGCAGCGGCATGCTTAAGGAAGGCCTCTCCAACGACGGTCTCCATCCAAACCCACAGGGCTACGCCCTGATGGTTCCTGTGCTGGAGGCAGCGATTCAGAAAGCTCTGAAGTAGGGCTTGCGCTTGACTCTCTTCTCCCTCTTCTAGTTTCTAGTTTTCTTTCGTTTCTGCTTTCTAGTTTCTAGTTTGCCCCTGGGAGCCGTCTCAGCCTTTTAAGGATGCGCCACTCGCCAAATTACGCCCCGCTGTTCAGTTCGGTCCAGAAGCAAGCAGATCGGTGAAGATCGAGTCTTTCAAAACGCCGCTCAGCGAAGAATTGTGAACTCGCAATCTCTCCCCGTACTCGATGTATCCGAGCTTCTTGAACTTATTCATAAAGTGACACACCCGGCTGCGGGTTGAGCCAATCAATCCCCCTAGCGTCTCCTGAGTAATCTTCGGGATGACCGCAGTTGGCTTGCGTATCTTGTCGTATCGGGCGATCAGCAATAGCGCGCGAGCCAGCCGTTCCTCACAGGAGCATAAGTGTTGGTCGATTAGGTCCTGTTCAATCCGGATATTCCGTCCAAGCAAGCAGCCGATGAAATGGTCTGAGAACTCATGGCCCTTGTGGAGAGCGCGCATCATCGCCTTCTTTTCGATGACCAGGATCGTACATGGTGTAAGTGCCGTGGCGGTCGCCGTGAGGTACGCTTGACCGGTCATACATCCCGCACCCAGGTAGTCTCCACGATGGAGAATCGCGAGGACCGTCTCCTTACCCCGCTTCGACTTAACCGTTACTTTCACTTGTCCTTTCTCGATATAGAACACTTGCTTGCAAGCGTCGCCCTGTGAGCAGATGGCCTGCCCCTCACGAAACAGGGCGATAGCGCTTTTCGCGCCCATTTTTGTTAGAAATACCATTGGTTGAAAAGACTTCTGGCGCTGACGAGTCATGGCGGTCTGAAAGACCCTGCTTAGATGGCGGGAAAGCTCCCGAACCCCGCTGTCGAAGTTCACATGACCTGCGTTCCACGATGCAATTTGTTTCTTCGTCGCATTCTCTCTTACTGACTTCGTAAGATGGGGCTTCGCAAATTCCTTTCTCAAGCGGGCCAGTACTGCGGCATCCGATTCTTTTTCTTTCTCTTTGCGCACGTTTACACGGCCTTTGATTATCGCTTCTTGATTCTTTTCTTTTCCAGGTTCTCAGCCGCCATGAGCTTCCGGTTTGGGTGCGGCTCGTTTCCTAAACTGGCCAGCAGCCAGAACACACGGCTTCCCGCCTGCGAAACCGCACGTAGCTCAGGCGGCGGAAGACTGTTGCCCTAGTCTTCGTTTTGTTTTCATTCCTTGGCAGTCGTGCTGCCAAAAGCCGGAGCCATCAGGCCGGATCTACGTTTTCTTGACGGACAGCGGGCGATTTTCCAGGAACGCGATGACCAGTTTGCTGTTTATTTGCAAACCCCCGTTGTAGCTGACCAAGCCCTTCCTCTTGAACTCGTTCATGAATTTACTTACCCTTGGGCGGGTGGTACCTACCATCTCCGCCAGGGTTGATTGGCTCAGCTTCAGGGGAGAGTCCGACTTCGATTCCTTGGTTATTTCCCCGAACAACAACAGAACCCGGGCCAGCCGCCTTTCGCTGAAATTGAAGAATTGATCTATCAGGTCTTCTTCGATTCGAACAACCCGTGAAAGCAAATATCCAACGAACAGCGCTGCAAAATGCGGGTCTCTCTTGAGCGTGCGAGCTGTCCTCTCCTTTTGCAGTCGAATGACATTGGATTGTCCAATGGATCTTGCCGTGCAAATCCTCCGAGACTGCCCTACTAGACAGCCTTCGCCAAAAAAGCTGCCTCGCTGTAGGATGGCGATTATCGCTTTCTTGCGCGCAGTGACCGCCGTGAGCTTCACCGTCCCGCTCTCGATGTAGAAAACAGAATCAGCTGGATCTCCTTGCGAAAAGACGACCTCTCTGTCTCGGTAGTTCCGAAAAGTCATCCGGTTACGGAACTTTTTGCGGAGAAATGCGTGACTGACACCGAGGCTACGGTTACTCGCCATTCAGGTCTGCTCCTTCAATCAAGTCGGGAAACTGGTCCGATGGTGACCAATCGTAAACTCCTAGGACTAACCCGTCTAGATGGCTAAAATTGACCACATGCATGGTGTGCAGAATTGAACACACAGAAGTGAGGGTTTGTGGACCAATGAACCGGTAGACTGGAACCTCGTTCTCCCTACCTGCATTCAATCGCAATTCAGGACGTGAAGAGTGGGCGGGTGGCCGCCCCTAATTTCTGAAAACGCCTTTGGGTGGCCCGTCCTTGCCGCTCTCCGCACAGGTAGACTGTTTCTCAAGATGGTCCGCCCTTCTCAGCCTGCTTAGGGATGCGTCACCCGCGGCTGGGAAGGATGCGCAGATTTTCCTGGTCCCTCTGTAATAATCCGCTCTGCACCACGTCCTCAACTATGTGGAGAATAGCTGGTGGCATGCTCCGCTGAACTGCGTATTCGGCGTCGCCAAATTCTGGCGGTGCCCGTCCTCAAGGCTATGAAATGAGCGACCGGATTGCAAAAGCGCCCCTCCTCCTCGAGGCAGGGATTGCTGGCCTCTTGGTTCTGACCACCACTGTGGTGGCAGCCTCTGCGCAAGCACCCACGATTCGAGTGCAATCTTCTCTGGTGTTGGTCGATGTCATCAGCCAAGATCTCAAAAGCGGGTTGCCCATCCGAGACTTCAAGAAGGAAGACTTTCGCATCTTTGATAACCGGCACGAAGTCCCGATTGCCACATTTGACGCCGGCGCAGACATGCGACCCATCGCTCTCTGGCTGGTAGTGATCTGCAACGAAGGCGGAGTCGTTGGCGCCTCGGCAGAATTTGTGGGAAAGGAATCGCTCTTTCGGTCCGCACTTGATCATCTGGAGAAACACGACACCGTGGGAGTTGCGCATTGGTGCGACAGCGGTGAAACCCAGCTCGATTTGCTGCCCACCGAAGACCGCGACAGTCCCCTCCGCGTGTTGGCGGAATCGCTCAAACCCATCCCTTTCCGAGGCGGCACGTTCGACACCGATGCGGTTGGAGAAGAAACTTTCCGCAAGATGATTCGGCTCATCATCCGCGACGCTTATCAGAGAAACCCGAAGCCGCTCCCCGTGATTGTGTTTCTGCATGGAGATCACACCGGACAACCGCGCCATGAACTGGACAAGCTCGTAGATGATTTTCTGGAAACCTCTGGTATTGTCTTCGGTATAAGAGACAATCGATCTGCTCGGCTGCTCTTTCTCCTCGGTGAGCAGGCTAAAATCATGCACTACATGGCCAAGCACACAGGCGGCCAGTACTATTCTGCGCCCCCTCCCGGGTATGCCGCCGCACTGGATGCGGTTCTGACGCAATTGCACTTTCGCTACGAACTCGGGTTTATTCCCCCCGCGGTCGATGGCAAACGTCACGAGCTTAGAGTCGAGCTGACAAGAGAAGCGAAAGAGAAACACAAACGGCTTCGCTTAAGGTTTCACCCGGAGTACATTCCCGTTCGCGAAGAGCCAGATTGGGCGCACTGATCGTTCTTTAGTACCATCCGTCCAGTGCGGCGGATGGCCGCACCTTAATTCCGAAAAACGGCGGTGGCCCATGTTCGCAGTTTGAACCTGGGTCTTGCGGTTGCCTTTCTCTTCTCCCTTTTCTAGTTTCTGCCTTCTAGTTTCTAGTTTTCCTTAGTTTCTGCTTTCTAGTTTCTAGAAGCCATCTCATAAATGCTCCCACGTCGTGGAAACGGCGGGACTTACAATATGAAACTGTCGAAACTCAGCCAAATCATCACTTTCCGCCAGTTCCCGTTGTTCAGGTTTTGTGGCATTCCTGCCACGAAATCATTTATGAGATAAGTTCCAGTTTTCTTTCGTTTCTAGTTTCTAGTTTGCCCCTGGGAGCCGTCTCAGCCTTTTAACGATGCGCCACTCGCACTTGAACAGCCCCCGGCAATAGCACGGTTCACACAAAAGAACTGGCAAAGGTGGCGAAGGCCATCACGCCGGTGGCTGCTGCCAGGACGATGAACAAGATCGCGATAGGCGGGTGGCAGGGGTTATGAGTATCGCGTAAGTCCCATGCTTGCGACGTCTTTCGCCCGTTCTTAAAGTCATCACCAGAAGAGGGCGAGTTTAAGAGACGTGCTGGTACCTCGCGGTTCCGGATGACACCAAACGCCTGGCATTTGACTTGCTGTATGAGCGTAAGATCCTATCGGAAAAACATGTTGCCAAGGATGAGCGACACGACAAAAGCTATGAACGGGTATCCCAGACCCTTTATGAGCATCGACACCGTCTCGCCGTTATCGATTTTTTTTCGCACCCGTATCCACGTGATGATTGCAATGGTAAGAAGTGCGAAGTTGAGGAGCAAGCCTGATCCGTACGAACGGACAATTGCCGCTGAAGTGGGAGACCCAAGACTTCGGCCAACGAAGTAAATTACCAGAGCAACTGACATGGCGAAGGCATAGCCAGCGGCAAATCCAACCTGGAATGGCAGCTTCAGCGGGGGCGCAAAGCTGATGAATAGGTACGGGCCTAGGTAGAAGAGAAGAGTAGCGAACACGATCAGGGCTTCAGAACCCAATTCTTGTCGAAGGAATAGGATCGGAATTCCAGCGGCGAGGCTGGCGAGCCTCAACGGAACATTGACGAGCAACCCGGATACTACGGTACCGCGGTCAGGCAACTCTGGTTGCGACATTTATCTGGAACCTCCCAACTGCTCTAAACCGAACCTACGATCCACGATTCGTCCACAAGGAGCGGGTGCGGGTGCCCCAGGTAGCGCTTTTCTACCTGGGGTTTTTGTTTTTTGCTGCCGAAGTTTATCAGGCGCCTCTACTTTTCAACTTTCAACTGTCGACTGTTAACCCCGTGCGGTGGTCTTTCTCTTTTCCCTTTTCTAATTTCTATTTTCTAATCAAAGCACTCGAATGGCTCACTTCGCGGAAAGGAAGTGGAGAATCTCCTGCATCACACGCTCTGCTTGATCCGTTTGAAAGAGATACTGAGCGTGCGCCGAGCCTTCCAGAATAATCAGCGCTTTTGGTTCGGGAGCCCTCTCGAACTGCGCCTGAATCCTGGGAAGACGCGGTCCATCTCCGCTGGCATCCTCGTGGGCCACGATGAACAATGTGGAGGACTTAAGCTTTTCGGCCGGGCCGTTCGGCGCTCCTCCAAGCAGCACCAGGCGATCGATTTCCCCTGGCTGCGAAGCGATCGAGGCATCACCGGCGGCTCCCGCCCCCATGCTGCCTCCGACGACCGACACGCTCTTCGCGCCCGTTTTGCGCAGATAGCGGACCGCCGCCAGTACATCCAGGTGGAGCGGCGCATCCATCGGGTCGGAGTCGCCTGGGCCTCGCGACTTGCCGTACCCGCGGAAGTCGAGCGCCAGCACTCGAAACCCTGCCGACTCAAGCGTTCGCGCCTGCTTCTCCCAGCTTTCCTTGTTGAAGCGTCCCCCGTGCGCCAGCACCACGCCGCGTTCGCCTTTTCCGTAGATGTCGGCGTAGACCACGCCTCCGTCCTCAGTCGGAAACGAGACATGCTCTTGCGCCGCGACGAACCGCGCCAGCAGGAGAGTCGCCAGTAGCGCTCTGAATACGATCATCCAGGAATTGTACAGCCACCGGGGATGGGGCGTCCCCTACCTATCCGGAGAGAGGCCTTTTTCCGCAAGCTCGCGCTGGCACTGCAGCGCGAGTTTTAGGGCGTCGGCAAGATTCGCTTTAGCCTCTTCGATGGTTTCGCGTTGCGAAATCGCGGCGGGAAACTCTTCGACGAAGCAGGTGTAGCCGCCCTCTTTGGCGGGTTCGTAGACGGCTGTCAATTTCATGCCTCTAGATTATCACACCCGCCAATAGCGGGTGGCCGCGCCTTTACTTTTCAATTTTCAACTGTCGACTGTTAACCTCGTGGCATGGCTACGCCACCCATTTCATGGTCAGTTTCTTGCGCTTCTTCGCGCAATCGAGCAGATAGAGATCGATCAACTTCTGGTAAGGCAGTCCTGTCTCCTCGGCCAGCCCTTTGAAATAGTCCACGACCTCCGGACTCAAGTTGATCCCCACCGCCTTTTTCTTCCCGGCGTACGGGTTCTTCAACTCCTTCAATTTGGAAAAGTCATATTCCTTCTTCATAGAATCTCACCTCCTTCTTCGTTGCTTTCCTCGCAGAAATGATCCGAATCGTCGAATTGCCTTCCCTGTAGCAGTGAACGACAACCAGTATTCGTCCCGCCGCGCTCACACCGAGGAGGAGAAAACGATCCTCTTCTTCCGAATGTTCCGGATCATGGAATAGCCGCGCATAAGGATCGCTGAAAACGCTGTGAGCTTCTTCAAACCAAACTCCGTGCTTCGCCCGATTGCTCTTGTTCTTCCGTTCGTCCCAGTCGAACCGCAGCAAATCTAGATAATATCTAGATTCTTGAAAGCTGGCAAGAGGCGGGTAGCCTCTCCTTTACTCTTCAACTGTCGACTGTTAACCTCAGGGCCTTTCTCCTGACTTTCAATCCGACGCCGGGTGCCCCACGTTTGCGGTTTCGACTCTGCATACGCGGGAAATCCCTCTTCTTCTCTCGGTTTTCATCCGCGGATCTTCAGGTCGCAAAGAATCGTCTGCCTTCTAGTTTCTGATTTCCAGTTTCTAGTTTGCCCCCTGCTATCCCACAGCAGACAAAGTACTTACAAGTAATCATTGACAAACGGTACGGATCTGCTATAATGATGTTGTTGCGCTGGCCAGTCTTTCCAGCGCTTAGGCACAAATGGCCTCCCGCCAGGCAGCCCTTCTAACTCCTTTAGAATCTTTCCACCCCCGGCCGTTACCCTCTCGCCACCGAATCAACCGAGTACACCCCGCTTTTTGTAAAGTAACAACCTTTTTATTTTCATGCACTTCCAGGATGCCCTTCCAGCAACTCCTTTCTTTTCAAATTCATGCAGGAATGGGGGGGTACCCCCCTTCAAGACAAAAGTCTTGCCTTATCTTAGCTCAGGCGAGACATCTCCTCGTTCCCCTAACCCCTTTGGAAGCAACACTTACAAGATATCCCATAAGTGTTCATTCCAAAGGACTTACAGAAACGCTAACTTCTTTAGATGCAACACTTACAAAAACTGGGGGGAGGGGGCCCGGCATCACGAGTCACGCATTGTCTTGCTCCGCCGCGCGCCTCGGCCTAAACTGAAAGAAATGATTCCCGCCAGCTTCCAAATTCGCGACTTGACCATCCGCCCCGCCGCGGTCCTTGCCCCGATGGCCGGCGTGACGGACACGCTGTTCCGCCGCGTCATTCGCGGCCTCGGCAGCTGCGGCTTGCTCATGACCGAGTTCACCAGCTCCGAAGGCATCACCCGTAGCGCGAAGAAAACTCTGCGCTATCTCTACTTCCAGGAAGACGAGCACCCCATCACCGCGCAACTCTTTGGCGCCAATCCCGCCGTCATGGCCGAAGCAGCGAAAATGGTCGAAGACCTCGGCTACGACGCCGTGGACATCAATCTCGGCTGCCCCGCCAAAAAAGTCGTCAAGTGCGGTGGCTCCGGCTTGCTCCGCGATCTTCCGCTCCTCGAAGAAATTTTCAAAGCCGTGCGCGCCGCCGTCAAAATTCCGCTCACCATCAAGCTCCGCGCCGGCTGGGACGAGAATTCCATCGTCGCGGTAGACGTCGCGAAAATGGCGCAAGACATCGGTGTCGAAGCCGTCGCCGTCCACCCGCGCACGCGCGAGCAAGGCTATACCGGCGCCGCCGACTGGACCATCATCGCCGCCGTCAAGCAAGCCGTAAAAATTCCCGTCATCGGCAACGGCGACATCAACAAGCCCGAAGACGCCGAGCGCATGCACCGCGAAACCGGCTGCGACGCCGTGATGATCGGCCGCGCCGCCGCTACCAATCCCTGGATTTTTTCGCAGATGCGGCAGTACGCGGAAACCGGCCGCTATGACACGCCCACCGAATCCGAGCGCTACCGTTTACTCATGGACTACTATAGACAAATTAATGCTGCCCACCTGCCCGATGGTGTAGGCAAAATGAAGCAGTTCGCTTGCTGGTTTACTCATAGCGTGGGGAACGGCGGCGAACTTCGCAGAATTGTACACGCGGCGAAAACGCCCAGCGAAGTCCTCGAAAGCGTGGAACGCTTTTTCGAGAACCGAGCCGCCGCAGTCGCCCGTCTTACGGGCGAGCTGAAAAAGTTGGAGGCATTGCGGTCGTGAACGAGGATGACCGCGTTGCTGCCAAAAGAAATGAGGACCCAGCCCATGGTCCCAGTGAGCACGTCCGTATCGAGGCAGCGCTCGGAACGTAGAATCGCCGTCCATCTGCCGATCAAACTTCGCGGCCGCGACAAAAACGGCATCCTATTCGAAGAAGAAACTTCCAGCGAAAATCTTTGCCGCAACGGAGCCGCCTTCGTAACACGCTTTGACGTTGCCATCGGCTCCGATCTGGAAATCCGCATCCCCCTTTCTTATAACGCCTCGCGTCGCGCCGCCCGCCCTGCGGGTGGAAGAGGTAATGATGGCTTCGCCGCCGGAAACGCCGGCCGTTATGCGGGCGCCAGAAACTATGACCGCTTCGCGGCCGCGAGAGACAACGAAACCGACTTTGCCACTCAGGGCCGCGTCGTCCACGTTGCGGATGCCGAGTCCCGTGGCGAAAAACTCGTCGGCGTCCAATTCACTGGCCCGCGCTTCCAGCGCGTCTTCCGCTCCGAATCCGCCGCCTAACTTTGGAGTGCGGCGGTTCACCCCGACCTTGTCGGGGCCCAGCTGCCGCTTTTCTTTCTGCCGCTTCAGTAACTACGGCATTTCTTGCTGATCCCAGCTCAGCCTCTTGCGATGGCCACTTTTCCGGATTTCCATTGACTTTATTTTCCCAGCCACGTCGCAATGAACCAGCTGTTGCCCCACGCGTCTTTCACTCCCGCCGACCGGTCCCCGTATGGCTTATCCTGCGGCACCTCAATCGAAGTCGCGCCCGCGCTCATCGCCCGCCCATAGCAAGCATCGGTATCCGGAACGTACACATGCAAATGGCAAGGCATCGGCTGGAATTCTCCCTGCGCTTCGTCAATCTCCAGCGTCGCATTGCCGATTCGAATCGTCCCGTGCAACACAGTGCCCTCCGGCGACTTGTGCACTCCCAGCGCCTCCGCGCCGAAGACAGTCTCGAGGAATGGGATCATCTTGTGAGCTTCCCGCAAATGCAAGTACGGCTGGACGGAGCGCAGCCCCTCCGGCCCCGGCGTCCATCCACGAGGCTTGGCAATGTACCAGTGATTCCCGAAGGGGTCTTTGACGGCACCCCAGCGGTCGCCTGAAGGATGGTCGTCGGTTGGCGAGTAGAAGGAGGTGGCGCCAGCTTGCAGGGTGAGCGCGTAGGTGGCGTCAGGGTCATCAACATACAAGTGGATCGCCTGGGGCGCCGATGGATATTGTTCGTTGCCATCGCTTACTTCGATCGCGCCGTTGCCTATCGCCATCTCCGCGTGCATGATCGATCCGTCTGGAGCTGGCATCCGCATCTGCTCTATTCCACCGAGCGCCGTCTTCACAAAGTCGATAAATTGCGCCGCGGGCCGCACGATGATGTACGGAGTGATCGCCGTCAGCCCCGGCCGTTGATAACCAACCGGTTTGGCCTTTGCCTCTCCCGCTTTTGCTGCTGATGGTGCCGTGCCTTCGCTCATGGACACTCTCCTTTGCGACCTGGATTTTAGCGCAGCCGTGTTGACTTTACACCTTTCCCGGCCTAATCTCTCCTCCCCCAGCGGGACACGCGGGTTTACCTCGTCCAGCTAGTCCCGTTCCGCCCAGCCCCCGGAGACATAGACATGGTGTGTCGTATTTCCGACCTGAAGGCGGCCACGTCCCTCAACGGAATGCTTCTCACAAGCCACGCCGAAATCCCCCAGAATCTGCACTTTGAAGGGGCGTGGACGGAAGGTTGGACCCATCGCCGCTGCCACCATCAGCACCGTACCCTTAAAGAAGCAGCCGAATGCGTTTCTCCCCAAGGACCCGCCTGGTACGTCTTCGCGGTTCAAGATGGTAGACCCCGCCAACTGACGGCCACCGAAGAAAGGGGCCTCCAGGAGTTCCGCAACCTGCGCCATCCGCTCAGTCACGTCCGAGGCCAGAGTTGAAGCGGCTCGCATTCCTGACATGCTTTCTACAGATGCTTGCCTGTTCTCCTTATGGCGGGGAGTTCACTTTTCGCCACTTGCGCTGGTGCCGCGTTCGCTGACTAACTCATCGTAGGCGGCGCGCCTGGTCAGGCCGCGCTCCTTGGCCGCCAGTTTCAAAGCTTCTTTGCGGTCCAGCTTGGCCTGATGCATAAGTTCCTCGACGCGGGCGGCCAGCGATTGGGCGGAGTCGCCGTGCAAACTCACATCCGAGGCCTCGGCCGCTCCGATCAATAAAGTAATTTCGCCGCGCGCCGGGCGTTTTTCGAGAGAGGCAGCGATCTCGGAAAGTTTGCCGCGCAGAAATTCTTCGTGGAGCTTGGTGACTTCGCGCGCCAGGCACGCGGGCCGCTCGCCAAGAATTTCGCGCGCGTCGGCAACTGTTTCCGCTACGCGATGCGGGGCCTCGTAAAAAATCAGCGTACGATCCTCAATGCGCAAGTGCTCCAAAGCGCGCCGGCGCTCGCCGCTGCGCGCCGGCAAGAAACCAATGAACAGGAATTCTTCATTGGGAAGTCCCGAGGCCGAGAGGGAAGCGATCAGCGCCGAAGGCCCGGGAATCGGCACAACAGGAATCTGATGCCGCAGGCAGAGCGTGACGAGGCGGTGTCCCGGATCTGAAACCAGCGGCATTCCGGCATCGCTGACCAACGCGATTTTCGCGCCTTGCTCCAGGGCCATAACCAATTCCGGCGCGCGCGTCATTTCGTTGTGCTCGTGATAGCTCACCAGCGGCTTATGAATGTCGTAGTGCGTTAGCAGCTTCTGCGTGTGCCGCGTATCTTCGCAGGCGATTTGGTCCGCTTCTTTCAAAATGCGGAGCGCGCGCAGCGTGATGTCCTCGAGGTTGCCGATCGGCGTCCCAACCAGGTAGAGGCAGCCGCCCGCCGCTTGCTCCAGGCTTGCGGGATTTGCCGCGGCATTCTTCGCGCTCATGACGAAGAGTCTAGTCTGGTTTTCGGATGATAGAAAGAAAGAACGAAATGCCTGGCTGTGGGTGGCCGAGAGCATAATTCCTACCGAGAAAGGGCGCAGCAGTGCTGCGCCCCTACAATGAGAAAGGGCAGGACCGCGCTCGCCGCGCGGGGTCAATGCTATACTTTGGGTTTTGAAGACAGATATGGAGGAGTGTCTGTGCCCCTGTACGAGTACAAATGCCTGAAGTGCGGCCGTCACACGGAAAAAATCGAAAATGTCTCCGGTCCGCACCTCAAAAAGTGCCCCCATTGCGGAGGCAAAATGGAGTCTGTAATTACCGCCCCATCGATCCAATTCAAGGGCTCTGGCTGGTATGTGAACGACTATGGCGGTAAGAAATCCGGCAGTGATGGAGAAAAGAGCGAAAAGCCCGTCGAAACAAAAGAAGCGACAAGCAAAGAGAAGGACAGCGCGGCGAAAGATGCTGCCACCAAGGAATCGGCCTCGAAGGAATCAAAAGACAAGAAGCCCGCAAAGAAAAAATAAGCAGAGCGAGGAAACCGATGGCTGACGCAACCCAAGCGAAGAGCGCCCCTGGACGCAGAGTGCGCAAGGCGGTTTTGCCTGCCGCAGGACTTGGCACGCGCTTCCTGCCCGCCACAAAGGCGCAACCCAAGGAAATGCTGACGGTTGTTGACAAACCGCAGATTCAGTACGTCGTGGAAGAATGCGTTGCGTCCGGGATCGAGCACATCATTATCGTGACGGGTAAAGGGAAGAATTCCATCGAAGACCACTTCGATCACTCGCCGATCCTGGAGCGCTTCCTTGAAGAGAAAGGGAAGAAAGAGCAAGCCGCGATGGTGCGGCGGATCAGCGAGATGGTGCAGGTCAGTTACACGCGGCAGAAAGAGCCGCTGGGCCTGGGACACGCCGTGTTGGTGGCAAAAGACCTAGTGGGGGACGAGCCCTTCGCCGTTTTGCTTGGCGATGTGCTGATCCCAGGGCCCAATCCCGCCACCAAGCAACTCATTGAGGTATACGCGGCCACGGGCGTAGGAGCGATTGCCGTGGAAGAGGTGCCGAAAGAGAAGACCCACCTGTACGGCATTGTGGATGGTGAACCGGCGCCGCAGCCGCCCTTTGGCGCGCGCCTATTAAGGATCCGTGATCTGGTGGAAAAGCCCAGGCCAGAGAAAGCCCCCTCAAACCTGGCCATTACTGGGCGCTACGTGCTGCCACCTCAGATTTTTGATTGTTTGGAGCGCACCAAGCCGGGCGCTGGAAGCGAGATCCAGTTGACCGACGCCCTGCGCATCCTGGCGCAAGAGGACGGTCTCTGGGCTTACATTTATGATGGCGTTTCTTACGATGCGGGTGACAAGCTCGGATTCCTGAAAGCAACGGTTGAAATCGCTTTGCAGAATCCGGAGCTTGGCGCGGACTTCCGCGAGTACTTGAAGACCTTGAAGTTATAAACGCCAAAGCGGAAATTCCATGAGCACACGTATTCTAGGCATTGAATCTTCCTGCGATGAGACGGCGGCGGCGGTGGTCGCCGACGGACGAGAAATTTTGTCCAGCGTGGTCGCCTCGCAGATTGACATTCACCGGAAGTACGGCGGCGTGGTGCCGGAACTGGCCTCGCGCGAACATCTTCGGCAGATCGTTCCTGTGGTGCGCGAAGCGCTCGCCCAAGCGGGATTGCAACTTTCCGATGTGGACGCCATCGGCGTCACGCAGGGACCAGGACTCGTCGGCGCTCTTCTCGTTGGAATTACTTATGGAAAAACACTGGCGCAATCTCTCGGCAAACCGCTGGTGCCGGTGAATCACCTCGAAGGCCACGTTCATGCGGTTTTTCTCGAAGCCCATAAGTCAGGCCGCACCCCGAAACGTCCGGCGGTGTGCTTGATCGTCTCCGGCGGCCACACGGTCTTGTATGAAGTGAAGCCGGATGATTCGAACGTGCAGGATGGGAGTGGGCTGCTGCATTACCGCAAGTTGGGACAGACGCGCGATGATGCCGCGGGAGAAGCGTACGATAAAGTCGCCAAGCTTTTGGGACTGGGGTATCCGGGAGGACCGATCCTCGATCGTCTGGCCGCAGTGGCAAACACCGCGCCCCCGCCAGTGAAATTCGGCCCCACGAAAATGAAAGGGAACACGCTGGACTTCAGCTTTAGCGGACTGAAGACGGCCGTTCTTTATCATTTGCGCGAACATGCGGAATATTCCGGGGAGATTCGAGCGCGCGAGGAAGCATTGCAGCGTGGGGGAAGAAAATTCGAGCAGTTGCTGCCGTTGTGCGGCCCGCAAACGCTGGCGCTGGTGCGCGAATTTCAAAATGCCGTAGTGCGCGATCTGGTCGAGCGCACCATGCGCGCCGCTGGAGATTTGGCCGTCGAAAGCGTTCTGGTCTCAGGCGGCGTGGCCGCGAACAGCCAGTTGCGCGCGACATTTGAGCAGCGCGCGAAATCCGCCGGCATCGAAGTATTTTTCCCCAGCCGCGCGCTTTCCACCGACAACGCCGCCATGATTGCCGCCGCTGCCTATTCGCGGTTTCGAAACGGCATCTTCGCCGACGTCACTTTGAACGCGGACCCCAGCCTCGCGCTTGCTTGAACGAGCAACCCTGCGGTTGTTCGGGGGGATTTAACACAGAGTTCACAGAGAGCGCAGAGGACACGGAGAAGAGAGCCTTGCCTGGCGTCCGTGTAGGGTCCGCCTTCCGAGGCGGACCGCTCTTCGAAGCCATGCCGCGGAACAAACAAGGAGCCAAGAGAGGGCTGTGCTTCGAGACGGCCGACCTCAGAAGGCCAGCCCTGCACGCTTTATGGAGGCTAGATATCGCCAGAACTCCCGTCACTTTCCATGCTAAGTGATAGGTGCCAGACGGTTTAGCTCGTCATCGCGAGATGGGTGGCTCGTAACCGTTGGAGCATTGAGGTAGCGGCTCGCGGAGCCCAGAGTCGGCGTCGCCAATGAGGTGATGCCGTGAAAAAAGTGCTCCCAATTTGCGCCGTACCGGCCTTCCTCGTTGCGGCTTCGCCCGTGTTTGCCCAGAATCCATCCCCGCCAACGCCGTTGCGCCCGGAAGTGAGCATCTCCGTGCATGATTACGCCGGGGTTTCTGCCCCCCTGTTGACTGCGGCGGAGGGCCAGGCAAGAGAAATATTCCGGCGCGCGGGATTGGAAACGGTTTGGCTGAACTGCTCTCCGAAACTTGAAAAGCACGAGCCCGAGAGCTGCTACTTTGCGGATGCCACGCACTTGACGCTCAAGATCAGTCCTCGTGCGATGAATGCGCAAGTTCGAGGTCGCATCGATGTGCTCGGTACCTCTTATCCGGACGAGCAGGGAGCGGGCTACTTTGCATACGTTTTCTATGACCGCGTTCGAGAGCTTGCCCAGAGGCGAACGCTAGGGCATGCGCTTTTGGCCGATGTGATGGCGCACGAAATTGGACATTTGCTGCTGGGATCAAATTCTCATTCGCTGAGTGGAATCATGTGCGCGCATTGGGAAGCCGAACAACTGCGAAACGTGGCAGAAGGGGTCATGTCGTTTGCTCCGGCCGAATCGAGGCTGATGCGCGAGCGCTTGCTTGCTCGCCAAAGCGCGCAAGCGAAACTGGCGCCAGGCGCACCACAACAGGAAACTCTGACAGCTGTTTCTGCCGCGCCGCGATAGGAAGCGCGCACGCTCGTTTGAGGGGGCGTGCGGTATACTCTCGCGAGCATGGACACGTCTGCGGCCGAAGGCGCGCGATTCCAATTTGCTAGCGACCAATCGCTACTAGTTTATTTTGGCCATCGGATCACCCTTCAGGCGCACGAACGAGTCAGGAAGCTGCTGCGGCTGCTGGAGTTGCAACCCCTCGCAGGCATCCGCAACCTTCACCCCGCGTATTGTTCGCTGCTGGTCAAGTTCGACGCGCTTCGAATGGGGCACGATGAACTTGAAGCGATCCTCAGGAAATATCTCGAGCGGCTGGAAGAAGTAACTCTTCCCAGCCCGCGCCATCTTGAAATTCCGGTGTGCTACGGGGGAGAGTTCGGTCCGGACCTCGGCGATGTGGCTGCCATGCACGGCTTGACGCCCAAGCAAGTCATGGAGCTGCATGCTTCGGTCGAGTATCTGGTCTATTTTTTGGGATTTGTTCCGGGCTATGCCTATCTCGGGGAATTGCCCGAAGCGCTGGTGACGCCGCGTCTAGCGGCGCCGCGCCGAAGAGTGCCGGCGGGAAGCGTGGGAATTGCGGGAACGCAGACCGGTGTATATCCCTTTGCGACGCCCGGCGGCTGGAGATTGCTGGGGCGCACGCCTCTCGCGATGTTTCGGCCCGATGGAGACAGCTTGAGCTTTTTATCTATTGGAGATCGCGTGCGATTTGTGCCGATATCACCAGCGGAATTCGCAGTGCGGGAGAGGAAATGAAGGTGATTCAGGTGCAGGCACCGGGGTTGCTGACTGCGGTGCAGGATCTTGGGCGAGAGGGATTCGGTCCGATGGGCGTTTCGCCGTCGGGGGCGGCGGATCCGATTGCGCTGCGCATTGGAAATCGATTGGTTGGCAACGCCGAGGGGGCGGCTGCACTGGAGATGACGCTGCTGGGCGGGACATTTGCGTTTCCGGAGGGCGCGGTGCTGGCGCTGAGCGGTTCCGATTTTGGTGCGATGCTGGATGAAAAACCGGTTGAGTTGTGGACGTCGTTCGAAGCGCGAGCGGGGCAAACGCTTCGGCTGGGGCCGACGCGTTCGGGCGCGCGGTCTTATATGTGTGTTCAGGGCGGAATCGCGGCGAAGGATTTTCTTGGCAGCGCTTCGACGCATTTGTTGAGCGGGCTCGGAGGGCACGAAGGCAGAGCGCTACGGAAGGGGGATGTGGTGAAGATTGGGGAGGCGAGCGGGTCGTACCGGAAGAGGACCCTCGCGGTCAAGGCTTTGGAGCGTCTCTCGGCGCGGAAGACTTTGCGAGTTACGCCGGGGCCACAGGGTGAATGGTTCCCGGAGGCTTCGCGGCGCTTGTTTTACTCATGCGCGTTTCGTGTTGCGGAGGAAACCAATCGGATGGGAATTCGGCTTCAGGGCGAGGCGATCCCGATGTCTCCCGGTGATGCGCGGCAGCGGGAGACAGGCAGGAATGCCTGTCCTACTGTCGGGGCCGGGGAGATGATTTCTGAGGGAGTCCCACTGGGGGCCGTCCAGGTTCCGGAGGGAGGCCTGCCCATCATTCTTTTTGTCGAGCAACAGACCACGGGCGGGTATGCGAAGATTGCGAACGTAATTTCGGCGGATCTGAGCAGTCTGGGGCAACTGCGCCCGCGCGATGAGGTTCGTTTCGAACGGGTGGACTGGGAAACGGCGCGCTCTTTGCTGATCGAGCAGGAGAGGTTGCTGGCGTCGGAGGAGTTGATTGTGAAATGAAGAAGATTGATTTGAATTGCGACATGGGCGAGTTGCCGGAAGCGATTGCCGCCGGCACGCAGGAAGCCTTGATGCCCTCGTTCACTTCGGTGAACATCGCCTGCGGCGGGCATGCAGGCGACGAACAAACCATGAAGACCACCATCGAGCAGGCGCTACGCTGGAAGCTGGCGATTGGCGCGCATCCTGGGTATCCCGATCGCGTCAATTTTGGGCGGCTGGAAATGAAGATTCCGGCGGAAGCCGTCGTTGAGACCGTATTTGAACAGGTTGGCGCGCTGGCCCATGTCGCCGCTGCGTGCGGGGCGAGCCTGATTCACGTCAAGCCGCACGGCGCGCTTTATAATCAGGCGGTGCGGAATCGCGAGTTGGCTGAAGCAATCGCACAAGGAGTTGCGCAATGGAGCAGGGATGTGGTGCTGGTGGGTCTCGCCGGGTCTCCGATGCTGGATGTCTTTCGCAAGGCCGGTTTTACAGTCGCCGCAGAAGCGTTCGCGGACCGGCGCTACGAACCGGACGGAACGTTGCGCTCACGTAAGTTTGAGGACGCGCTGATCCGCAATCCCGAGGAAGCCGCGTGGCAGGCGTTAAGCATCGCGGAGCGCGGGATCGTGATTGCGAGCGACGGGAGCGAAGTTTCGGTTGACGCGCAAACGCTATGCATTCACGGCGACACCCCCGGCGCCGTGAAGATTGCCGAAACCGTTGCTCGGACGCTCCGCGAAGCCGGCGTTACGCTCTGTGCGCCTTCGCAGTCCTAGAAGATCGGAGCACTGAAACAAAAAAAAGCGGGCAGCACTGGGCTGCCCGCCGGGAAAGATGGCAAAGGCTATTCGAATTTTTCGGTTAGGACGGGGAACTGCAGCTTGGCCTTGGCGAGCGACTTTACGACGATGGCCTCGGCGCTTTCCGCGGTGGTATTGCGGGAAGTGGCCATTTCGCTGACCAGGAGATACTTCGCGCGTTCGAGCATTTTCTTTTCGCGGAAGGAGAGGGGCTTGCTGCGGCTGAGGGAAACGAGACTCTTGAGGACGACGGCGACTTCGAGGAGGGACCCGGTGCGCATGCGCTCCGAATTCTCTTTGAAGCGGTGCTTCCAGTCGTGGTGAGAGTTGAGTTTGCCCTTTTCGAGGAAACCAAGGACTTTGGTGGATTCCGTGTTGCGAATGACGGAACGAAGACCTACGGTCACTGCGTTGGACTGCGGAACCATGACGCGCAAGCCACTGGAAACAATGCGGATCATGAAGTAACGTTCAGTTCTACCGTTCAAGACACCGTAATTGATCTGCTCAACAACGCCCACACCGTGATTCGGGTAAACGACCTTGTCGCCGATCTTGTAGTCCATAAATTCGGATGCCCCCCTAGCGAAGCACAAACAGTGTAAAGGAAATGTGTTGGAAGAGTCAAGATATATCCATTGGAATCAGAGGGTTAGGGAAAATTAGGTACTAATTTGGCAGGAGAATTGCTGTGGGCGGCCCGAAAATGCGGTCGCGGCGCAAAAGAGATTGAGGGTGAGGCCAGCGTAATGGGGTGGAGTAGCCAAGTGGGTATCATTTCCAGTGAGGTAAATAATCGGAGGGCGTAACGAATGCGGAGCTTCGAATAGTCAGGCGGGAGTGGCGTGCTGTGGGCTAAGGGCTCGCAGAGAATTGATTTACCGTGGAGCGCCGGAGGGGGATACGAATGGGGAAGCGCTATTCGGGTGGAAGGCGCTGGGATGCGCTAGAATGCGGATGTGCTTGTACTGGCGATAGATACGTGCGATTCGCGGGGCAGCGTGGCGCTGTGGCGGGACGGGGTGAATCTGGAGGTTGCCCGGCATGAGCCTGGCGAGGAGTATTCGTCGTGGTTGCTTCCGGCGGTGGATGAGGCTCTGAAAAAGGGTGATTTCAAGAGGGCTGACGTGGAAGCGTACGGCGTAGCTTCGGGGCCGGGATCGTTTACAGGTGTACGCGTGGGATTGACCACGGTGAAGGCTTGGGGCGAAGTGTACAGGAAGCCGATCGTGGCGGTTTCCCGGCTGGAGGTGATGGCGGCGCAGGCCTCCGGAGGCGCGAACTACGTCGCCGCTTTTGGAAATGCGCAACGCGAGCAAGTATTTGGCGCGGTCTATAGGCGGAATGGGGCGGGATTGGAGATGGTTGGCGAGGAGATGGTGATTGCGCCGGGGAAGTTTGTGCAAACGGCGGCGGAACTGGCGGTCGGGGAAGGGATTACGTGGGTTTCCACCGACGCGGATTGCATTCTCAAAGTGGAGGAGTGGCAGGCGCGAGAGAAGCTGAATGAAAGGATCGAGATGGTGTCCTGCTATCTGGCACCGATGATCGCGGATATAGCCGCAAACCGGGTAGCGCAAGGACGATTCACGGATGCACTGGCGCTGGACGCGAACTACGTGCGGAGGTCGGACGCGGAGGTTTTCTGGAAGGATGGTGCCGCGCGTGGGCGCTGAAACGAAGCGCGAACCTGCTGCAATAACGGTCCGGGCCTTCGTGCCTTCTGATGCGGCAGCGGTGGCCGGAATCCTGAAGGAGTCGCCGCAGGCGGCGGATTGGACCGAAGCAAGCGTCCGGGACTCCGCTGGATGGCGCGGGAGCGTGGTGTTGGTCAGCGAACGCGATGGCAAGGTCACCGGCTTTCTCATCGGGCGGCAGGTGGCCGACCAGGCCGAGATTTTGAATCTAGCGGTGAGCCTGGCAAAAAGGGGGAAAGGCGAGGGCGGGGCTCTGCTGAAAGTCGCGCTGGATGAATTTCGAGCACGCCAGGTAAGTTACGTGTTTTTGGATGTTCGCGAGTCCAATGAGTCGGGGATCTCGTTTTATGCCACACACGGCTTTTCGAAGAGGGATGTCCGGCCCAACTATTACCGAAACCCGGACGAAGCCGCCGTCGTGATGGAAAAGAAACTCGGGCCGTAGCGAGGGCGTTGCTGCGGATATAGATCTCATATAGGTTGCCAGCTCATGAAGGCCGAATGGAATTTCAATCCTACACAGAAATGTCCTTCCTTCAAGGGTTCACAGTAAACTACTTTCACTTGGGCCCGAAACGCGCCTGACCTCGAGGCGAGTCGTAGCTGGTCTTCTGGCAGCCAACGCCGCCTGGTTGTAACACGCGCCCCATGGGGGCTCACGTTCACTGTCATCGCTGGTTCGGCATGCAGTTTTTCCGCGGCTACAAGGCATACTGGGATTGCCATCGTGACGCGCTTTTCAGTTCTTCCATCGAAGCGCATTTGATCTCTCCATGCCTCCCTTGCCAAAGACATGGGCCGGCCCTGCGTTGCAACGAACTACCTAACTTGACTTCAGGGCGTTCCGTTTTTTCTCGTACATGGCTTTGTCCGCTTGAACCATGAGTTCGCCGAGCGTAATGGCAGACTTGGGATCAAATCGTGCCGCTCCGATGCTGAGGGACAACTTGTACCGAGCTTCCGTCTCGTTGAACTTTTTGAGATTCTTCTCCACGCGGCCGAGGATGATTTCCTGTGTTTGATTCGATGATTCCTCTGCCAATACGACAAACTCGTCGCCGCCAAGGCGAGAAAGTATGTCGGAACCACGAAATGAGTGCTCCAAGGCGTCTGCTATCCGAATGAGCGCCATATCTCCTTCGCGATGACCGTGCGTGTCATTTATCCTCTTGAGGTTGTCGACGTCACAAAAGAGCAGCAGGAGGTATTGCCCATTGCGCCGGGCCACCTTGAGTTGCTGTGACGCTGCGGCAAAAAAGCCGCGTCGGTTGTACAAGCAGGTGAGATCATCCGTAAGTGCGAGATAGCGCAGTTCACGGTCCATAAGAGCCTGTTTGACCGCGGTCCAAACCGCCGGATGGGCCGCAGCCTTAATAGCCTGTGCGTCGGGTTGGTCTGACTTCAAAAGACTGGAGATCTCCTCCACTTCCTTCAGTATCTGACCAAATTCGGCATCCGCAGCTCGCAAGGCAGAGGATAGATTCTCTGTGAGGTCCTTTTCCGCCGGGCGGTACTTTCGGTCAATGGTAAGAACCCGACGCCTGGATCTCTGTGGCGTGAGATCCGTACTGAAGCGGCCCGTCTGAGTGTCCTTGGCGCTTTGCGATTCTCGCAACAGCATACGTCCTCCTGCCAGCAAGAGTGAAACATCTCCTCACTGGAATGTGCATCGTTTCATTTACTCTCTCTGCCGACAAGCAGGTGAGAGCCGGATTCCATAGTCAGGTGATTCCACTAGTGCGTCCGATACATCAATTGTCTGATTTTCCTAGTGATTAGGCTGGGGCGATTAGAAACGAACACAAATTAGTGGACAACTCAGGTGTTTACCGGAGGCCGGTTGCAGGGGTTCCCCTGTTTGAAACAACAGGTGAGTCATGGTATTCGTGTCCCACTGCTGGCGATCCAAACAGCAGAGCGGCGTATTTCTGGCCATTCAGGCGAGGAGAAACGACATGGCCAAACGAGAAACTGGCACGCAAGACTCGGCAACGCAGAACAGCCGAGGGGGGAAGTGTTGCACACACAGAAGCATCGTCAGAGCTTCTTCGTGAACTCGCAGCGCACCTTCGACAGCACCGAGAAACAGCCGAGTCTCATCGCACGAGACTCATGCAGAAGCTAGACATTCACGAGACGGCCAGCCTCGTGCGCTACGCTGTTCGCCATGGCATCGTCCAGCCATGATCTTTCCCACAAAAAACTGCCTGGCATTGGCCGGTACTGTTGTTCACCTCTTCTGGAGCGCATCGGGGGCCGGAATCTGATAGTGTTTCTCACCGCTGCTGAGTTGCGGAGGCAGAAATGGTTCACGGGAAAGTGGGATGTGGTACAGCGAATCGAGCGCTGAGAGGGAAGGGCGGATTCCCAGCAGGCGCGCTGATCGCGCTTAGCATTGCGTTAGCAATTACCACTCCCCTTGCGACTTGCGCGGATCAGCGGGAGGCTGCGGCAAAACTGCTGGCGCGCACCATGACCAACCCGGAATTTCGGCCGAAATTTTTTCGGGGCGGCGAATGGTTGGGGAGTGGAGACGCTTACTTGGCTATAGAGCCGTCCGCCGCGGGGACTGGCAGTGACATCGTGCGTTACCAGACGGCGACCGGCGCGCGCGAAATTCTCGTAGCAGCGGAGCGCTTGATTCCGCCGGGCGAGAAAACGCCTTTGCCTCTCGAGAATTACCAGATATCACCGGACGGCCACAAGGTTTTGGTATTCACAAACTCGAAGACCGTGTGGCGGCAGAACACGCGGGGAGACTATTGGGTATTGGACCTGACGAGCGGTGCGTTGCGCAAACTCGGTGGCGATGCTGCCGCGTCGAGCCTGATGTTTGCGAAGTTCTCTCGGGACAACAGCAAGGTCGGCTACGTCCGCGGGAACAATGTTTACGTGGAAGATCTGGCCAGCGGAAAAATCACGCAACTGACGCAGGACGGGTCCGACACGATCATCAACGGGACTTCCGACTGGGTGAACGAAGAAGAGTTCGATATCCGCGACGGCTTTGCATGGAGTCCAGACAGCCGCGCGATCGCGTTCTGGCAGTTCAACACCAGCGGCTTGCAAAAGTACACGCTGATTTACGATCTGAGCGCGCCAAGGGGCGAGATCGTCACGGGAATTCCCTATCCCAACACGGGTCCTTACCCGCAGACGATGGAGTATCAGTATCCGCTGGCGGGAACAAAAAACTCCGCGGTTCGCGTGGGAGTAGCAAGCGCGGCAGGCGGGCAAGTCGTCTGGATGCAGACGGCTGGAGATCCGAATAATACGTACATCCCGGAGATGGGATGGGCCGATGCCGGTCATGTGCTGCTGCAGCACATGAACCGTCTGCAGAACAAGAACGAGTTTTTGCTGGCGGATGCGGCAAGCGGCGTGTCGCGAACGGTGTTCGTGGACGAAGACCGCGCGTGGGTGGAGGTCAACCGGGACGTTTTATGGATCAACCAGGGGCGCGAATTTCTGGTGCTGAGCGAACGAGACGGCTGGCGGCATTTGTACCGCGTGGCGCGCGACACCGGCAAAGCCCAACTCGTCACGCGCGGCGAGTTTGACGTCGTCACACTTGACCGTGTCACTCCAGATGAGAAATGGGCGTACTTCATCGCGTCGCCTGAAAACGCGACGCAGCGCTATCTCTATCGGGTGCGGCTGGACGGCTCGACTCTGCCGGAGCGCTTGACGCCGAATCAGCCGGGGACGCACTCCTACACCATTTCGCCGAATGGCGAGTGGGCCTTTCACAACTACTCTTCGTTCAATGTGCCGCCGACCTCTGAAGTGGCGCACTTGCCTGATCACCGCGTGACGCGAAACACGGCGGATAACTCTGCGATCGCGGAGCGCGTCAAACCGCTATCAGGCGGGCCCGCGGAATTTGTGAAAGTGGATGCCGGCAACGGCCTGATGGTGGACGCGTGGCTGATGAAGCCGCCGGATTTCGACCCCGCGAAAAAGTATGCGCTGATTGTGAACGTCTATTCCGAGCCGGCCGGGCAGACTACGGCCGACCGCTGGCCCTCGATGTTCGACCGGACTTTAACCAGCGCCGGGTATTTGGTGGCGAGCTTTGACAACCAGGGTACGCCTGCTCCGCGAGGGCGCGACTGGCGCAAAATCGTTTACGGAAACGTTGGCCCGCTCTCCTCGCAACAGCAAGCGACGGCGCTGCAATCGCTGGAAAAAACTCATTCTTACATTGATCCAAAGCGCGTTGGAGTGTGGGGATGGAGCGGTGGCGGAACGGAAACGCTGAATTTGATGTTCCGCTATCCCGAAGTTTACAGCGTGGGGGTATCCGTGGCTTCCGTGCCGGACCAGCGCTTGTACGACACCATCTATCAAGAGCGCTATCTGGGATTGCCGCAGGACAGTCCGAAAGCCTACGAAGAAAGTTCGGCGATCAATTTTGCTTCCGGCCTGCGCGGAGACTTGCTGGTGATTCACGGCTCCGGCGATGACAACGTGCACTACCAGGGGTTCGAGTTGCTGGTCAACAAATTGATATCCCTCGGCAAGCAATTCGACATGCGCGTCTATCCCGGCCGGACGCACGGCATTTTTGAAGGCAAGGGCACGACCTTGGATGTGTATACCAATATTCTGGGGTACTTTGAAGCGCACCTGCCGCCGGGGCCGCAGGCGGCCGCCTCTCACTGAGGTGTGGCGCTTGGGTGGGCCCCCCGTTCGAGTAACCCACAGGCTAGGACTGAAATACTACCGGTTGCCTCTTGACGTGGACCGCCGGAGTGGTATCTTGGCGTTCATGTAGTATTCACATTCCATTCCCGCAATGGTCAGGAGGAACGCATGGCAAGTGTGCAGCGGACACCTCGGGACATACCCTTCGAAGCAGACGCCGAGTATCAGCGTCTGGCAGAGCAGCACCGGCAGTACGACGCAGAACTGCAGAAAATCTCCAAATCGCCCTACCTGAATTCGGAAGACCTCCTGGAAGAAATCAAGCTAAAGAAGTTGAAGCTCCACTGCAAAGACGAGATGGAGCGGATTGCCGCACGTATCCAACGCGTGCGGGCCAACTACACGCAATAACGGCTGGCTCGCGGCCGATTCTGTCGTAGAATGACCATGCGCGCTCGCGGAAGACATCCTGCGGGCGGAAATGCAGAGGTCTACTCCGCAGAGCATGGTTAAAGAGGGCTACTACTTCGGATTACCTCCGCTGGCGGTGGGCGGCATCTTCTTCTTGCTGCACTGGTATGTCGCCGCAGGTGTGCTGGTGTTTCTCGCCGCGTTCGTTTTCTCCTTTTTCCGCGATCCAGAGCGCGTCATTCCGGCCGAGCCGGGAGCGGTGGTGTCTCCGGCGGATGGGCGTGTGGTGGTGGTGATCGACGAAGAGAACGCGGGGCGCCCGGGGAAGCGGATCAGCATTTTTCTGGCGATCTGGAATGTGCACATCAACCGCGCGCCGGCTGCCGGGACCATCAAGAAGTTGGAATACCGGCCGGGGAAGTTTCTGGCGGCGATGCGGGAGCGCGCTTCGATGGAGAACGAGCAAAATGTGTTTACGCTTTCGACCGCGGCCGGGGAAATGGAGTTCAAGCAGATTGCAGGATTGATTGC
>Ga0210410_10000183_pt1 | contig 90911 bp, 94 predicted proteins | sample IncBWC4MmetaG_FD_161058 | JGI IMG/M metagenome (GOLD analysis project Ga0210410, IMG submission 161058) | Forest soil microbial communities from Barre Woods Harvard Forest LTER site, Petersham, Massachusetts, United States - Inc-BW-C-4-M | ecosystem: Environmental > Terrestrial > Soil >... | reverse complement strand
GCGGTGCGGCCGGCTTGGCGGAGCACGGCGGCGAGGCGGTCGGCGTCGTCGAGCGAGAAGGGACCGGCGATCCCCGGCGGTGGAAACGTCATGCCGAACTGCTCACCGACGGCATCGAGGATCAGGCCGAGCCACGGGTTGGCGTCACGGCGATCCCAGGTCATCACGGCATAGCGGCCGCCCGGACGCAGGACGCGGGCGCTCTCGCGCACGGCGGCGATCGGATCGGCGGCGAACATCAGGCCGTGGCGGCTGATGACGACGTCGAAGCTCTCGTCGTCGGCGACGATCGCGCACTGGTCACAAACGACCGTGCTCACATGCGAACGATCGGCGACGCGCCGGGCGGCCACCGCGACCATCTCGTCGGCGCTATCGGCGAGCATCACCCTCCCCGACGATCCGACACGATCCGCCGCCGCCAGGCCCGCACCACCTGGGCCCGCGGCCAGGTCCAACACGACATCGCCTTCTCCGACCTCTGCGGTGTCCAGCAGCATCTGCGTCGCGGTGGCCAGATGCTCGTCGACGAACGCGGCATTGCGTTCCCACGACGGCGCAACGCTGTTCCACATCTCCGACATCGTCTCGAGACTGTCACACCCATCGCCGACGGACGCCAGTCCGACGGCGAGGACATCGACGATTGACTCGCGAGAGCGCAGCGAGCGAGGCGCTATTCGCTTACGGGCGCGCTGGAGCGGCTGGTCCGAGGGGCGTAGGCGTATGGCGATCGGACGGGTTGGTGATCGCGCCCGCGCTGGCCGGCTCGGGCGGGCTGCTCTCGCGCTGTTGGAGCCGTCATGCGGGCGTCAAGACCGGGTTGACGCGGTGGCGAGCGCAGCGACGATCCATTCCGGACGCGGAACATGCGCGCTGTCGCCAATCGGGTTCGGGTAGAGGCGGCACTTGAGTCCGTAGTCGGTGCGCTGCTCGGCGCCGGGCTCGATGTCGCGGCCGTCGACGCGCAGCGTGGGCGAGCCAAGGAACCGGGCGGCATCGGCCTGCTCGGGCGTCTCGATCGCGTGCAGCTCCAGGCTCGCGCGCGCGGTCTCCGCCAGCGCACGCAGATCGGGAAGCAACCGCGCGGTGCCGGGGCAGCCGTCGAAGTAGAGCAGCTCGATCCGCGGTGCCGTTGGTGGGTGACGTGGGGTGCTCATGGGCGTCGCATTCTCTGTATGCCCGGCTGACGCTGACATGCTGGCACCGCCGACTCGGCGCTGGCCGCCGGCACTGCCTGCGCGGAGTGCTTGGGTTCTCTGTGGCCTGAACCTGCGCGCTTGGGCGGCGGCGCCCGCGCGCCGCCTCGCTGCTACCTGCCGACGCCCATGCGTATCTCTGAGACGGAGCAGCATCGTCATGCACCCGGCGGGCCGCGCCGATAGCGCCGTGCCGCGAAGGGCACCGCTCATCACCTGCACGATGGCGTCGCGACGTGGCTCGGGGTTTCGTTTTTCGGCGACGATCCGGGCTGGTCGGCGTACGCTATGCGTATGGCGAGGCGACGGGCGCAGAGCCTGACGGGCAAGCCGAGCGATGTCGCGTTCTTCGATGAGCTGATCAGCGGACATCGGGCGCGTGCGTTCATGCGCGTGATGCGTCGGCTGCCCTCCGAGCCGCGCTGCCGGCTCTGTCGAGCTCCCTACGGTGGGGTCGGCGGGCGCATCATGCGGCGCTTCGGCTTCGGCCCGTCGCGCAAGAACCCGCACCTCTGCAACACGTGCTTCGAGAGGGCTCCGATTGGGGGAGTGGAGATGGAGATCGGTGTCCTGTTCGCCGATGTCCGCGGCTTTACGTCACTTGCGGAGCGGATGGCGCCCGATGGCGTAGCGCAGCTGCTGAACCGCTTCTACGCCGCAGCTTCTGCGGTTCTCACGAGATCGGCGATCATCGACAAGCTCGTCGGCGACGAGGTCATGGCCCTGTACCTGCCGCAGCTGCTGAGCACGCACTGGGAGAACGAGCTCGTCCGCGACGCCACCGACCTCCTGTCGGCCGCCGGCTACGGGACGTCGGACGAGCCGTGGCTGCCGCTCGGTGTCGGACTCGACGTCGGCCGTGCCTACGTCGGTAACGTCGGCGCGGGCGAGGTCAAGGACTTCACAGCACTCGGTGACGTCGTCAACACCGCTGCGCGTCTGCAGTCCTGCGCCGCCGCGGGACAGATCGTCATGTCGGCGCGGGTGTTCGACCGGCAGGCCATCCGCCCGCCCAACGCGACAGCGGTCAACCTGTCGCTGAAGGGGAAGCGCGACGCCGAGCCGGCACACGTGATCGACCTGGGCGCCGGCAGCGCCGGCTGAGTCCTCTGAGCGCTTGGGCTGCAGGAGGCGGTGCTCGCGCATCAGCCGCTGGCCCGCTTGCGACTTGGCGGGGAGGCACGCGTCGCCGATGCGCTCGGGCGCTCGGGTCCTTGGCGACGATTGCTGCGCCTGATCGCCGCTAGCGGGCGTACATGATCGTCGCGACGCCGATCAGGCAGATGGCGGCGCCGATCATGTCGGAGCGGTCGGGGGTGGAAGCCGTCGAAGGCGACGCCCCACAGCAGCGATCCGATGATGAAGACGCCGCCGTAGGCGGCGAGGACGCGGCCGAACTCGTGGCTTGGCTGGAAGGTCGCGACGACGCCGTAGAGCGCGAGCGCGACCATTCCGAGGACGACGACGAGCGCGCCTTTGTGCTCGCGCAGTCCGATCCAGACAAGGTAGGCACCGCTGATCTCCGCGAGGGCGGCGGCGATGAAGAGGGCGATCGAGCGGGCGGTCACGCCGGGATGGTGCCAGCGCTCCCGGCCGGCTCGGCCGGTCGTCCTCGCGCAAGCAGGACGGCCCCGGCGGCGCCGCCCGCGTGCAGCGCGGCGACGAGCGCGACGAGCAGCGCGAGGCCGATGCGGTTGTCGTCGAGCCGGTAGACGATTCCGGCGACCGCACCGATCACGGCCGGGCCGACCGCGGAGCGCAGCACCACGAACAGGCCGACGCCGAGCACGGCGCGGAAGCCGGCGCGGGGCCGGGCGGGCTCGGCGCTCATGCGCTCACCAGCTCGAACGAGGTCAACAGCTCCTCGAGGACCGGGACGGCCTCTGCCGGCGCCTCGATCGTGAGCGTGATCGCGTCGGGATCATCGACGGCGAGCGTCATCCTCAGGAACGCGCAGCACGTCGCCTCGGCCGCGACGATCGCGGCCAGCCGGTCGCGGATGCCGGGGGTGGGGTCGAAGCGCATGACGGCGCGCGGACCATCCCGGTGCTTGGAGCGCAGCGCGTCGTGGCTGACGACGCGGATCTCGTCGAGACGAGCGGGCAGCTCCTCGGCCGTGAGGGTGCAGGCGATGGGCAGGGGAGCAGTCAGGGCGACTACTCTGCACCTTGAACCCAACTTGAAGTCAAGGGGAGGCAGCCCGAGATGCCACAGGCAATCCTGACCATCGGCGAAGTCGCCCGCGAGGTCGGGATCAACACCAGCGCGATCCGCTACTACGAGTCGATCGGCGTCCTCCCCGCACCCGAGCGCCACGGCGGCCAGCGCCGCTACCCGCCCGAGATCGTGCGGCGCCTCGGCGTCATCGACGTTGCCAAGCAGGCCGGGTTCTCCCTCGATGAGACGCGCGCGCTGCTCGCCGCCGACGCCGACAGCAGCGCGCACGCGGAGCTGCGCAACCTGGCCGCGCGCAAGCTGCCCGAGATCGAAGCGCTCATCGCCCGCGCACAGACGATGCGTGACTGGCTGCGCACCGCCAGCGGCTGCACCTGCGACACCCTCGACGTGTGCGGCCTGTTCGAGCTTGACGGCTTGCCAGCCGCGGCTGGCGATGCGCTGCCGATGCTGCACGACCGCGACTGCGCGGCCGTACCTTCACCTGCCGACCGGACCCGCTGAGCTGATCTCGCCTGACTGATCCCGCGCCTGTGGCCGGCCCGCGCGATGATCTGTCGAACGTGCCGTAGCAGACGTGGAGCTTCGTCTCGCCAGTCTCCGTCTCAGCTTTACGGGACGGAATGCCTATTGCAGTGATGGACGTCGATGGAATTCGGTAGCGTTGCATTCGTGTCCGTCGATATAGCGATCACCCCGAAGCAGAAGCGCGCACCCGGCGAGCGCTGTTGCGAGCCGGTCGTGCTGCCCGAGGTCGACGTGGCCGGCGCCGGGCGGATCGCCGCCGTGGCGAAGGCGCTGTCTGATCCGGTCCGCGTGCAGCTCGTCGACGTGCTGCGCGGTCATGCCGGTGAGGTGTGCGTCTGCGAGTTGGAGCCACTGTTCGCGATCTCGCAGCCGACGCTCTCCCATCACCTGCGCAAGCTGCGCGAGGCCGGGATCGTGGGCGTCGAGCGGCGTGGCCTGTGGGCTTACTACTACGTCCATCCCGAGGCGATCGAGGAGCTGCGCACATGGCTGTCCTGAACGCCCGCGCCGTTGCGGTGCTCGCGCTCGGCGTCGGCGTCGGCATCGGCGTCGCGCTCGCGCGCCGCCTCGCGCCGGTCGAGTCGTGCTGTGAGAAGCCGGCCGCCGGCGCGAGCTGCTGCTGAGCTGATGGAGCGACCCGACCTCGCTCGCCGCGCGCTCGCCGAAGCGTTCGCGGCGTTCGCGCTTGTCTTCGCCGGCTGCGGCGCGATCATCGCGAACGCTGTCCACGCCGGTGCGCTCGGCGGCATCGGCGTCTCGGCGACGTTCGGGCTGGTCATCATGGCGATGATCTACGCGACCGGGCACCTGTCGGGCGCGCACATCAACCCGGCCGTCACCGTCGCGTTCACGCTGACGCGCCACTTCCCGCTGCGCGACGCGCTTGCCTACGTCGCCGCGCAGCTCGCCGGCGCCACGGCGGGCGCGTTTGTGCTGCTCGCCGCCTGGGCCGACAAGCCCGCGCACCTGGGCGCCACCGTCCCGAGCGTCGGCGCCGGGACGGCGCTGCTCTACGAGGCGATCCTGTCGGCGTTCCTGATGTTCGTCATCATCGCCGTGGCGACCGACACCCGCGCCGTGGGCGCGGCGGCGGCGCTCGCGATCGGCGGGACGGTCGGGCTCGACGCGCTGTTCGGCGGCCCGATCAGCGGAGCGTCGATGAACCCTGCCCGCTCGTTCGGGCCGGCGCTCGCCTCCGGCACCTGGACCGACTTCTGGATCTACCTCGTCGGCCCGATCGTCGGCGCCTGCATCGGCGCTCTCGCCTATCAGCTCGTGCGCGGCGAGCACCCGCGCTCGGCCACGGTCGCGGAGGGGGGCTAGATGGCAACGGCGCTGTTCGTCTGCCTCCACAACGCCGGCCGCTCGCAGATGAGCGCAGCCCTGTTCGAGCAAGCGGCCGCTGGCCGCCACCACGCGCTCAGCGCCGGCACGACGCCGGCCGAGTGCGTCCACCCCGAGGTCGTCGAGGTCATGCGCGAGCTGGGGATCGACCTCGCCCACCGCACGCCGCAGCTCTTGACGCGCGAGCTGGCCGAGCAGGCCGACGTGGTCATCACGATGGGATGCGGCGGTGCGTGCCCGTTCATCCCCGGCAGGCGCTACGTCGACTGGCAGCTCCCCGACCCCAAGGGCCAGCCGATCGAGACGGTCCGCGCCACGCGCGACGACATCGCCGAGCGCGTCCGCGCGCTCGTCGGCGAGCTGGATGGCGATGGTCAGATTCGTCGCTGCGTGACGTGACGCAGGCGCCGGAGCAGCGCTCCAGCGAGGCGGTCGGGCACGGTGGGCTACTGGACGTGCCCGTGGTGGTGGTGTCCGTTGTCGCGGACGGTCTGCCAGGAGTGCCAGGTGATCCGCAGGATGACGAGCGTGATCGCCAGGCCGATCAGCGGGTCGGCGATGGGGACGCCGATCGCGACGACGACGGCGCTCGCGATGACCGCGAGCGAGACGTAGGCGTCCGCGCGCGCGTGCGCGCCGTCCGCGATCAGCGCAGCGCTGTCGAGGCGTCGGCCGGCGCGGCTGCGGATGAGCGCGGCGAGCCAGTTGCCCGCGAACCCGATCGCTCCGGCGGCGGCGAGCGCGGCCAGGTGGTGAACGCCCTGCGGGTTGATGAGCCGGTCGATCGCCTCGAACGCGGCGACACACGCGGAGGCGAAGATCGCCGCGACGACCGCGAGCCCAGCCCACCGCTCCGCGCGGCGGCTGCGCAGCAGGAACGCGATGCCGAGCGGGATCGCCGTCGCCGCGTCTCCGGCGTTGTGGATCAGGTCGGCGAGCAGCGCCACCGAACCCGAGGCGATGTAGACGACGAGCTGCATGGCGGCGGCGAGGCCGAGCACGAGCAATGCGAGCAGCACCGCGCGCACGCCCTCCCGCGAGCGCTGGATCGACGGGTCGATCAGGCCGTGACCATGGTCGTTCGCGCTGTGCGTGTGGCCGTGGGTGTGCGGCCCGTGATGCGGATGCTCGTGCTCGACGCGGCCGTGACGATGGCGCTCACCGCACAGCGGCTCATATGTCGCCGCGCGTGCCATGCCGGCAAGCGTAGCGGCGCGACAGGAGCGTCGCTGTCGCGCACGTGTGACCACGCGGCGGCGATGTGCTGTCAGCCGCGGCGCGGTGCCCGTCCGACCGACGGATCGAGCAGCATCGCGTCGCTAGTAGGATGGCGGCGGTGCGTCTGCGGCGTTTGGTCCTGTGGCTGGTGGCGATGGGGGCGGCGCTGGGGACGGTCGCCGTGTCATCCGCGCATGCGTCAGCGCCCGCGGCGGCGCGTGTGCTGTTGGTGTTCGTGCCGGCGCATCAGCCGCCGGCATATACGGTCCAGCCGCCGTTGCAGCCGGGTCAGCGCACGTCGGCGCAGCGTCTTTTTGACGAGATCGCGGGGCGCGGTGAGCTCTCGCTTGGATTGGTCAGTGCGTCGCAGGGCGCCTATACGACCCAGCAAGCGGTGCTGGACATCTCGCAGGGCACGCGCGTCTCGCAATCGACCTATTCGCCGAGCGGGGTGCCCGACGTGTTCCTGCGTCATGCCGGTTCGGTTGGTGAGATCGCCGGCTGGCGTGGTGTGCTGGCGCGTGCTGCGACCGCGCCGCAGACGATCGATCCGGGGCTGTTGGCGGGGTCGATCCCTGGCGGCGCGGGCTACGTGGGCGTGGCGGGCCTCTCGCATCTGGACGCGGTGATCGCTGCGGATCGGCGGGGCCGGGTGGCAGAGGTCTCGCTCGGAACTGCGGGCAGCATCGCCGCGCGCACTGTGACCGCACTCCGCACGCGGCTGCTGGTGGTGGCCGATCTGCCGCCTGACGCGCTCGGCGCGCGGGCGCTGGATACGCTGCTCGCCGCCCGGGCCGCCGGTGTGCTCGTGCTGGTGATGCAGACGCCGCCCGATGCCGGCGGCCACCAGTTGCTCCCGCTCGGGATGACGGGCGCGGTTCCGGCGAAGGGGCTGACCTCGCAGACGACGACGCTCCCCGGCCTGGTCGCGGGGATCGATCTCGCTCCGACCGTGCTCGCGCACCTCGGGATCGCGATCCCCTCCCACATGCGCGGTCAGGCGATCAAGGCCAGCGGAGCGCGGAACCCTTCCGGCTTGCAGGCGTTCAGCCGGCGCTTGGACGCGCTCGGCGCGCGTCGCACGCCGGCGCTCGAGGTGCTGCTGCTGGTCTGCTTCACCTTGCTCATGGTCCTCGGCGCGGTGGAGGGTTGGGAGCACGGTCGGCGACGGGCGTTGCGGATCAGCGGGCTCGCGTTCTTCTGGCTCCCGCTCACGGTGCTGCTCGGTCCGATCGTCGACCCCTCCAGTGCGATCGTCGAGATCTTCATGGTCGTCGCGGCGTCGTTGGGGCTCGCCGCACTGACCGATCGCGCCCTGCCGTGGCCTCGCGGTCCGATGCTGGCCGCGTTCGTCGTGATCGCGGCGCTCGCGATCGACGCGGCTGCCGGCACGCACCTGCTGATCCGCTCGATTCTCGGCCCGAACCCCAGCTACGGCTCGCGCTTCTACGGGATCGGCAACGAGCTGAAGTCCGGATTGACGTGCCTGCTGTTGATCGGTCTCGCCGCGGCGTTCGGGTCGCACACGCGATCGCGGCGGCTGGCGGGGATCGTCGCGCTCGCGGGCATCGGCCTGGGCGTGATCATCGGCTCGGCGCGCCTCGGCGCCGGCGTCGGCGGCGTGATCGTCGTCGCCGCCGGATTCGCCACCGCCACCCTCCTGATGCTCCCCGGACGTCCGTCCCGGCGAGCGTATGCGCTCGCGCTCGCGAGCCCCCTCCTCGCGCTCCTCGCGCTCGCGCTGCTCGACCTCGCGACCGCTGGCGGACACGGGCACCTCACCCACAACGTCCTGCACGCCCACAACGGCCAGAGCCTGCTCGACATCGTCAAGCGACGCACCACCCTCGCAGCCCAAGCCCTGTGGTTTGGCGCGATGCCGCTGCTCGTGCTCGCCACGCTCAGCGCCGTCTGGTTCGCACGAGCCAACCCCTGGCTCTACCGGCCACTGCCCGATCCGATGTGGCGCGCCGCGCTCCTCGGCGGCCTCGCCGCCGGCATCGTCGGCGCGTTCGCCGAGGACTCCGGCCCACTCCTGCTGATCGTCGCCATCTACACCCTCGCAGCAGCCACCGCCTACATCCAAGGGCGACCGCCCATGCGATCCCCGACGCGACCACTCCCGACGGATCAAGCACCAACGAACGTGCCGCCGGTGAGGGCCAGCCTGCCGTCATAGGTGCCCGACGCGTGGGAGCGTTGCCGTCGGTGGAGCGGTGAGCGCCGCTCGTCGCGGGTGCGCCGCCCGGTCAGTCGTGCTCGGCCGAGCCCGCCATCGGGGTCGTCTCCAATGCTGCGCTTGGCTGCGTCTCGTCGTGGGCTCCGTGGCCGGAGATCGACTCCTTGAAGTTGCGCAGGCCGCTGCCGAGCGAGCGACCGACCTCGGGCAGACGCTTCGGGCCGAGGAAGATCAGCGCGATCACGGCGATGAACAGCAGATGGGTGGGGTTCTCGAGGCCGGTGAACAAGTGATGGTCCTTTCGCGGCGGTTGCGGCGTCGCCCCAGCGTACCGCCGTTGTTGCGGTGTGCACAGTGAAGCTGGTGGCCGGCGATGATCTCACTCCGCGTCTTTCTGAGCGCCCGCGGTCTGTCATCGAGCGTTCATGCGGCCTGCCTAGCGTCCGTCGGCACGCACCCTCCAACCGAAGGAGAACCCGATGAGAACGCGTGTCATGCAGTTGCTCCTCGCCGTCGGCATCGCCGCCCTCGCCACCGGCGGGGTGGCGATCGCGAACGCGGGGTGGAGCGCGACGACCCAGGCGGCCGTGCAGCAGACGGCGCCCAGCGCGCAGTCGCCGTCCGACCGCACCGACCAGGAGGCCAGCACGGAGGCGAAGGACACCGACTCGGTCCAGTCCGGCGACCAGACGGCGCCTGACGCTGCGGCCGAGCAGGCCGGCAGTGAGACGGCAGGCAACGACGGGCCCGGCGGCCATGCCGACGAGCCCGGCAACCAGAACGCCGACCACCAGTTCCAAGGACAGGAGTAGCGGCGCGCGCCACGGTGCGTCACAGCGGACGCGGGCCCTCGCCAACGCGGGGCCCGTGCTCGCGCGCTCAGAAAGTCGTCAGGCCCCGTCTGGAAGGCTAGGTCGCCAGTGCGGGTGCTGATCGTCGAGGACCAAGCGAAGCTCGCCGGCATTCTGGCTCGCGGCATGCGTCAGGAAGGCATCGCCGTCGACCTCGCCGACCGCGGTGAGGACGCGGTTTGGATGGCCGGCGCGACCGCCTATGACGCGATCGTGCTCGACGTGATGCTCCCCGGCATCGACGGCATCGAGGCGTGCCGACGCCTGCGCGCCGGCGCTGTCTGGGCGCCGGTCCTGATGCTGACGGCCCGCGACGCGGTCATCGATCGCGTCGCTGGGCTCGAGAGCGGCGCCGACGACTACCTCACCAAGCCGTTCGCGTTCGCCGAGCTGGTCGCGCGCGTCCGGGCGATCGCCCGCCGGGGGCACGTTCCGCGTCCTACCGTGCTCATGGTCGGAGCGCTGCGCCTCGACCCCGCCGCCCGGCGCGCCTGGCGTCACGACGTCGAGCTGCAGCTCTCCGCGAAGGAGTTCTCGATGCTCGAGACGTTCATGCGCCGCCCGGGCGACGTGCTCTCGCGCCTGTGGCTGCTCGAGCACGCGTGGGACGCCGGGTACGAGAACCGCTCCAACGTCGTCGACGCCTACGTCCGTCGCCTGCGCCGCAAGCTCGGCGAAGATGGGCGGGACGCGACGATCGAGACCGTCCGCGGCGCCGGCTACCGCCTGCGAGCAGCCGCAGATCCATGATCGCTCGCTTGCCGATCCGTCTCAAGGTGACGCTCGCGTTCGCCGCCGCGATGGCGGTCGTGCTCGCCGCAACCGGCCTATTCCTCATGCTGCGGTTCGCGAGCGAGCTCGACGCGACCGTCGACCAGGGGCTGCGTGCGCACGCCGAAGACGTGCGCACGCTCGTGCGCCAGGCCGACAACGGTCTCGCCGAGGCCGGGCGCGGCACGTTGACCCAGCGGGGAGAGTCCTTTGCCGAGATCCTCACACCGACCGGCCACGTGCTCGACGCCACGCCGGCGCTCAACGGCCGCCGGCTGCTCTCCGCAGCCGAAGCGCGCCGCGCCGTTCGGACACCGGTGCGCGTCGAGCGACGTGCGGCTCCGCCGCTCGCCGGCCAGGCACGCCTGCTCGCGGTGCCGGTCAGTGCCCAGGGGCAGCGCCTGGTCGTGGTGGTGGGCGCGTCGCTGCACGAGCGCGACCGCGCGCTCGCCGACCTGCGCCGGCTGCTGCTGCTCGGCGGACCCGCGGCGCTTCTGCTGGCCTCGCTCGCCGGCTACCTCGTCACCGGACTCGCGCTGCGCGTCGTGGAGGCGATGCGCGCCCGCGCCGAACGGCTCTCGCTCACCGCGCCCGGCGGTCGTCTGCCCGTCTCGCCCGCCGACGACGAGATCGCCCGCCTCGGCACGACGCTCAACGCGATGCTCGCACGCAACGAAGCCGCGTTCGCCCGGGAGCGCGCACTCATCTCCGACGCCAGCCATGAGCTGCGAACGCCGCTCGCGGTGCTCAAGGCCGAGATCGAGGTCGCGCTGGGCGACAACAACCCGCGCGCCGACCTGCGCACGACGCTCGGATCCGTCGCCGAGGAGGTCGACCGGCTCGTCGCGCTCGCCGAGGCGCTGCTCCTGATCGCCCGGGCCGACGACGGTCGCCTGAACCTCAACCCGCAACCCATCGAGCTCGCCGCGGTCTGCGCCGGCGTTGCGGCGCGCTTCCGCGAAACGGCCCGCAGAGCCGGTCGAGCAATCGTCGTCGACGTCCCGGCCGACCTCGGCGCGCTCGCGGACCGTCCGCGTGTCGAGCAGGCGCTCGCGAACCTCGTCGAGAACGCGCTGCGTCACGGCGCTGGGACCGTGCGGATCCACGCGGTCTCGCGCGACGCGGCAGTCGAGCTGCACGTCGCGGACGAGGGTGCCGGCTTCCCGCCTGGCTTCCTGCCACGCGCCTTCGAGCGCTTCAGCCAACCGGAGAACGCTCGCGGAGCTGACGGCAGCGGGCTCGGCCTTGCGATCGTCAAGGAGATCGCCCACGCCCATGGCGGCGACGCCGCCGCCCGCACCGACGCCGAGCGCGGCGCCGACGTCTGGCTGACGCTTCCACGAGCGCCCGTCTCGCATGCGCCTGGAAGGCTCCGGAGCGGGGCGTCCTCGCCTACAGACCCGCCGGCATGAGGCCAGGCAGTCGCAGCACGAAGTGGCCTCCGGTGGCCGAGGCGTCGGCGGTGACGTCGCCCCCGCACGCGCGTGCCACGCGGCGTGCGAGCGGGAGCCCCAGTCCTGCGCTTCCGACACTGCTGTGGCCAGGATCGAAGAGGTGCTCGGCCTTGCGGTCGTCGAGCCCGGCTCCGTCGTCGTGCACGCTGACGCCGACGTGGCCGTGCTCGCGCGCGATCGTCACGCTGACCGCGCTGGATGCGTGCCGGATGGCGTTCTCGATCAGCGGTTGCAGTGCCTGCGCGACGGCGTCCTCCTCCGCCGCCACGCGCAGCGGCGCAGGAGGTCTGGTGAATGCGAGCGTCACGCCGGCGCGCTCGGCGACGGGCGCCAGCGCGTCGAGTGCGCGCGCCGTGCCGGCGCGCGCATCGGAGGAGCCGCGGCTGGGCTCGGCGTCGCTTCGTGCGACGGTGAGCAGCGTCTCGATCACGCGTGCCATGCGCTCCGTTCCGCGCAAGATCTGGTGGAGCGCGTCGCGCACGTCGGCCGGGGTCTCGGGCGTCCGGAGCGCGAGCTCCGCCTCGCCGCGGACGCCGCTGAGGGGCGTGCGCAGCTCGTGGGCCATCTCGGCCGAGAAGCGCTGCTCGTGGCGGAGGCTTGCGCCGATCCGCGCGAGCAGCTGGTCGAGCGTCGCGGAGAGCGCCGTCAGCTCGTCGCGCGGGGGTCCGCGGTCGAAGCGGCGGTCGAGGTCGTGCTCGCTCCACTCCGCGGCATCACGGGTCATCTCGGCGACCGGCTCCAGCGCCTTGCCGACCGCGCGCCGAGCGAGCAGCACGCCGGCGCCGAGGACGAAGACGTCGAGCAGCAGCGTGCCGAGCAGGGCGATCCGTTCGGTGTGCTCGTATGGGACGAGCGAGGCGCCGACGACGACGGTCCCGATCTGCCGCCGGTGGCCGGCCGCGTATGCGGGCTCGGCTCGCAGCCGGACGCGCCCGCCGATCGAGCGCTCGCTCGCGCCGGTGACCCTCGCGAGCGCGTCCGCGGCAGGCTGCAGCCCCCGCGCAGCCGGTGGGCGACGCACGACGCGCCCGTTCGCGAACACCCATGCCTGCTCGTCGAGCGCGCCGTCGTCCGCCCCGTCGCGCACCACGACGCGGCCGTGCGCCAAGCTCACGAGCGCAAGCTGTGCGTCGGCACGCTCGCGCAGCCGGGCGGAGAGATCCTGGTCGAGCTGGCGCGAGAGCAGCACGGACACGCCCAGCGTCAGCGCGCCCAAGCCCAGCGCGAGCACGAGCGCGGTCGCGAGGGTCACGCGGTCGCGCAGGTCGAGGCGGCTCATCGCAGGGCGTAGCCGACGCCGCGAACCGTCTCTATCCCACCCACGCCGCCGACCTCGTCGAGCTTGCGCCGGAGGCGGCCGATGTACGTGTCGAGCGTGTTCGCGTGCACGATCGCCCCGTCCGGCCAGGCCGCGGCGGTGAGCTCGCCCCGCCGTACGACATGACCTGGGCGCGCCGCGAGCGCGGCGAGGATGCGGAACTCGGTCGGCGTCAACGACGCGGACCGTTCGCCGGCGCGCAGGGCATGCATCGCGGGGTCGAGCCGCAGGCCGTCGGCCAACTGCGACGGTGCGTCCGCTGCCCCGGTGCGGCGCAGCAGCGCCCGCACGCGCACGACCAGCTCCGCGAGCGCGAACGGCTTCGTGAGGTAGTCGTCTCCGCCGGCGTGGAAGCCGGAGAGCCGGTCCGACAGCGCATCCCGCGCCGTCAGGAACACCACCGGGGCGGCGACGCCGTGCGAGCGCAGCGCCTGGCAGACGTCGCGACCGTCGGCGTCGGGGAGGCCGATGTCGAGCACCAGCAGATCCGGCGGCGCGGCGGAGAACGCATCGACCGCCTCGTGACCGGTCATCGTGGCGCGCACGTCGAAGCCTTCGGCCCGCAGCGCGCGCGTCAGCACCGAGCGCAGGTCGGCGTCGTCCTCACACAGCCCGATGCGCGGCATCCCGGGATGATGGCGACTGCGACGACCGCACGTCGCCGATCTGTCGGCTCGTTCATGCTGCGTACAGGTTGACGATGGAATCGTGGTGACTGTGACTCATGGGCCTCGACGGATCGCAGCATGGTGCTGCGCGGCAGGCCTCCTCGCGCCGTCGCTCGCCGGCTGCGGCGCCGGCGGCGGCCATCAGAGCACCGCAGCCGCCCGCACGAGCGACCGGCCGCACGTCGTTCGCACACGGCCCGTCGCGCTGCGTCTCGCCGCGCGCACCACGCTGCCGGTGCCCGTCCAGCTCCCCGGCCTCGCGGTCGCCGGCGGGCGGCTGCTCGCGGCCGGCGGCCTGAGCGCCGCGGATACCTCGGTGACAGACGTCGTCGCGGTCGCCGGCGACGGGATCGCCGCGCCGCGACCGTTCGCGACGCTGCCGCAGGCGGTCCACGACGTTGGCGCCGCGGAGCTCGGCGGGCGCCTGCTCGTGTTCGGCGGAGGGACCGCGAGCGGCGCGACCGCCGCTGTCGAGGCGATCGACGCCGGCGCCCGGGTGAGCGCGGTAGGGCAGCTGCCCTCGCCGAGCTCGGACCTCGAGGCGGCGCGCATCGGCTCGACGGTGTACATCGTCGGCGGCTTCACCGGCAGCGTCCCGTTGCGCTCCGTGCTGGCGTTCGCTCCTGGCCAGGCGATTCGCGTCGCAGGGACGCTCCCGCACCCGCTGCGCTACGCCGCCGTCGCGGCGGTCGGCGGGCAGCTGCTGATCGCAGGCGGGACCGATGGCGTGCACGCGCGGGCCGAGATCCTCTCGTTCGATCCCGCCGGCGGGCGCGTGCGCACGATCGGGTCGCTGCCGGCGCCGCTCGCGCATGCTGCGGCCGCGTCGCTCGGCGGGACCTTCTACGTCCTGGGCGGCCGGGGCGACGGGCTCTCCAGCCAACGGCGGGCGATCCTCGCGGTCGACCCCGCGAGCGGGCGCGTGCAGCCCGCGGGGCGCCTGCCGGTCGCGCTGTCGGACCTGAGCGCGGCGACGCTCGGCGGACGCATCTGGGTCGTCGGCGGCCGTGACGCGGCGGGCACGGTCCACGACGAGGCGTGGGCGCTGCGGCGATGAGCGGCATGCACCGTCGGATGCCCGCCCGTGCCGGCAGCGGCGTGCTCGCCGTGGCGTTGGCCGCGCTGGCGCTGAGCGCCTGCGGGAGCTCGCCCGGGCCGAGCGCCGCGACGCATGCGACGACGAGCGGCGCGACGCCCGCTCAGCCCGTGGCCGGGGCCGACGTGACGCCGCGTCCGGGGCGGATCCCGCCACTGCTCTCGCCCACGAACGTCTATGCCGCGGAGCGGCCCGGGCCGCTCGCCGCCGCCGCGCGGAACGCCCGCGCACTCGTCTACGTGCCCAACTCGGACTCCGACACGGTCGACGTGATCTCGCAGGCCAGCGGCCGCATCGTCGACCACTTCGCCGTCGGCAGACAGCCGCAGCACGTCACCCCGTCGTGGGACCTGAAGACGCTGTGGGTCACGAACGACCTCGGCAACAGCCTCACCCCGATCGATCCGCAGACGGGCAAGCCCGGCAGACCGGTCCCGGTGCTCGACCCGTACAACCTGTACTTCACGGCGGACGGCATGCGCGCGATCGTCGTCGCCGAGGCCCGCCGCGAGCTCGACTTCCGCGACGCGCACAGCATGCAGCTGCGCCATGCGCTGCACGTGCCGCAGTGCCGCGGCGTCGACCACATGGACTACACGGCCGACGGGCGCACGGCGCTCGTCTCGTGCGAGTTCGGCGGGAACATGATCGTGCTCGACCTCGTCCACGAGCGCGTCCTGCGCTCGATCCCGCTGCGGCCGAGCGCGATGCCGCAGGACGTCAAGCTCTCGCCTGACGGCCGCACCTTCTACGTCGCCGACATGATGTCGAACGGCGTCTGGCTGATCGACGCCGGCACGTGGCGGGTGATCCGCCTGCAGCCGACCGGGCGTGGCGCGCACGGCCTGTATCCCAGCCGCGACGCCCGCACGCTCTACGTCTCCAACCGCGGCGAGGGAACGATCTCGCTGATCTCGTTCCGGACGCAACGGCCCTACCGCAAGTGGACGATTCCCCACGGCAGCCCCGACATGGGAGGACTGTCCGCCAGTGGGCGCATGCTGTGGCTCAGTGGCCGGTATAACGCCGAGGTCTACGCGATCGACACGCGCAGCGGGCGCGTCGTCCGCCGCATCCAGGTGGGCAAGGGGCCGCACGGGCTCGCCGTGTGGCCCCAGCCGGGCCGCTACTCGATCGGTCACACCGGCATCCTGCGCTGATGCACACGAACCAGAGGAGCACATGACCAAGCACCGCAAGCTCATCCCGTTGGCGATCGGCGTCGGCGTCCTGCTGCTGGCGGTGGCAGTCGTCTACTTCGTGGACACGGCCGACGCGCTGCCGTCGTTCTTCCCCGGCCATCAGGCCGGGTCCTCGCACCATCACGTCAAGCATGGCATCGCCGCGCTCGTGCTCGGGCTCGGCTGCTTCGTGCTCGCTTGGTTCCAGACCGGGCCCTCGCGCCCGGCCGACGCGTAGGCTGCGCGCGTGCACGATCCGATCAGCTACTTCCAGGCACTCGTGCTCGGCCTCGTCCAGGGCGTGGCCGAGCCGTTCCCGATCTCGAGCCTCGGCCACGGCGTGATCCTGCCGCGGCTGCTCGGCTGGAACATCCACCAGAACGACAAGTTCTTCCTCACGTTCCTCATCGCGACCCATCTCGCGACGGCGATCGTGCTGTTCTTCTTCTTCCTCAGAGACTGGATGCGCATCCTGCGCGGGCTCGGCCGCTCGCTGCGCGACCGCGAGATCGGCCGCGACGATCTCGACGCACGCCTCGGCTGGCTGCTGATCGTCGGCACGGTCCCGGCCGGGCTGCTCGGCGTGCTGTTCCAGGACTCGCTGCGCACGCTGTTCGCCTCTGCCGCGTCGGCGGCGGCGTTCCTGATCCTCAACGGGATCCTGCTGCTGTTGTTCGAGCGCTGGCGCAAGCGCGCGCCGACGCCGGGCGACGGGCTGGGCGATCACGACGCGCACATGGCGCAGACGCTGAGCTGGCGTCAGGCGGTCGCGGTCGGCACCGCCCAGGCGGCGGCGCTGATCCCAGGCATCTCGCGCTCGGGGATCACGATGGGCGGCGGACTGCTCGTCGGGCTCTCGAACGAGGACGCCGCTCGCTACGGCTTCCTGCTCGCGACGCCGATCATCGGCGCGGCTGCGCTGCTGAAGCTGCCCGACCTGCTCGGCGCCGACGCCGCGAACGTGCGCGGGCCGGCGCTGGTGGGCGCGCTCGGTGCGGCGTTCACGACCGTGTTCGCGGTGAAGTTCCTGCTGCGCTACTTCGAGACGAACCGCCTCACCCCGTTCGGCATCTACTGCATCGCCGCCGGGACGATCTGCACGCTGATCTTCGCGCTGTGAGCGGCGGCGAACGCGGTCGCCGCGCTCGCCTACCCTGTACGCGATGTCGCGTCCCTCCGTCCTCGTGGTCGACGACGACGCTCCAGTCCGGCGCATGCTCGGGCGGACGCTGGGTGCGGAGGGCTACGACGTCAACGCAGTGCCCGACGGCGGCGCCGCGCTCGCGGCCGTCGAGCACTCGGTTCCGGACCTCGTCGTGCTCGACGTGGCGATGGCAGGGCTCGACGGGCTCGCGGTCGCGCGGCGCCTGCGCGCCAAGCGGCTCGCCGTGCCGATCCTCCTGCTGACCGCGCGCGACGGCATCGCCGACCGGGTCGCCGGCCTGGACGCCGGGGCGGACGACTACCTGGTCAAGCCGTTCGCACCCGAGGAGCTGCTCGCACGCGTGCGAGCGCTGCTGCGGCGAGGTCGTGCCGTGGCCGAGACGCTGGCGTTCGGCGACGTGACGCTCGACGTCGCCGCCGGACGCGGCGCGCGTGGCGGCCGGGACCTCGAGCTGACGCCGCGCGAGGCGGAGCTGCTCGCGCTGCTGCTGCGCGAGGCGCGCACCGTCATCTCGCGCGAACGTGCGCTGGAGGAGGTGTGGGGCGGGGAGCTGGAGGCGCTGCCGAACGTCGTCGACCGCTACGTCGCCGACCTGCGCCGCAAGCTCGGCGACCCGCCGCTGATCCGCACCGTGCGCGGCGTCGGCTTCGTGCTCGACCGATGACGCGCCCGCTCACGCTGCGCGTGCGCGTCGCGCTTGCCGCGGCCGTCACGCTCGTGCTCGCCGTCGTGCTGCTCGGGGCGGTGACGCTCGCGCTCGTCGACCGTCAGCTCCATCGGTCGCTCGACAGCGGCTTGCGCGACCGCGCGGCCGAGGTCGCTCGGCTGGCCGCGACCACGCCCCAGCTCATCACCGCCGCCGGCGTGCTGGAGGGCCGTGTCGGCACGAGCGCCGCGTTCGTCCAGGTCGTCGACCGGCGCGGACGGATCGTGGCGCGCTCGGCTGCGCTCGGCGGCCGCGTGCTGCCCGACTCCCTCACGCTGCGGCGCGCGCTGCGCCTGCGCCGTGCCGGCTACGGTGAAACCCGGCTCGGCGACGAGTCGCTCCGCCTCTACGCCGCGCCGCTCGGCCAGCTCGGCGGCGGATCGGCGTCCGGCGGAGCGGTCGCCGTCGCCGGTTCGACGAGCGGGATCGCGGACACGCTGCGGCCGCTGCGCAAGCTCGTCGTGTTCGCCGCGCTCGCGACCGCGCTGCTCGCCGCTGCGCTCGCGGTCCTGCTGACCCGCCGCGCGCTGCGGCCGCTGACGCGCCTCACCGCGGGCGCGGAGGCGATCGCGCGCACGGGCGACCCGGGCAGGCGGCTGCCGGGCGGTGGACGCGACGAGGTCGGTCGCCTGGCGGCGACGCTCAATGCGATGCTCGCTGCGCTGGAGCGCGCGGGCGAGCGCGAGCGGCGCTTCGTCGGCGACGCCTCGCACGAGCTGCGCACGCCGCTGACCGCACTGCGCGGCAACGCCGCGTACATCGCGCGCCACGGCGCAGATCCGGCCGCGCTCGCGGACATCGAGGCCGACGCCGAGCGGCTCGCCGAGCTGCTCGACGACCTGCTCGCGCTCGCCCGCGAGGACGTCGCCGAGCCACCAGCCGACGCCACGCTCGTCGACCTGGTCGAGCTCGCGCACGCAGTCGCGGCCGAGCATTCGGCAGCGACCGTGGACGCACCCGGTGGTGCCGTGCACGTGCTCGGCGACCGCGCGGCGCTGGAGCGCGCGCTGCGCAATCTCGTCGAGAACGCCGAGCGCCACGGCCCGGCGGGCGGACGGATCGTCGTCGAGGTCGCACGGCTGGACGGACGCGCGCGGCTCGCCGTCACCGACGAGGGGGCCGGGCTGAGCGGCGAGGAGGCCGAGCACGCGTTCGCACGCTTCTGGCGCGGGCCGCACGCGTCGGCCGGCGGCACCGGACTCGGCCTCGCGATCGTGCGCGCGACGGCCGAGCGGCACGGCGGCCGCGCCTCCGTCGAGGCGGCGACGTTCGCCATGGAGCTGCCGATCGCGCCTTCCTCACAGTTCCCTCAAGGTCCCGGGGTAGAACACACCGTGTCACCCGACGTGAAGGGAACGCGATGAAGCGCCTGAGGACCCTCTCCACCCGCAACCTGATCGGCCTCGCCGTAGCGCTCGTCGTGCTCGGCACCGGCGTCGGCATCGCGCAGGGCGCGCTCGGCGGCAGCCCGAAGCCGGCGCCCAAGCCGCTCGACGTCGCCGTCCACGACGCGCTGAGCGCGCCGAAGGTCGAAGGTGTCACCGCGCGCGTCCACTTCACGAACCACCTCATTCCGGCCGGCGCGCTGCCGGACGGCTCCGTCTCGCCGCTGATGGCGGGCGCCTCCGGCCGCCTGTGGGTGACGGGCGACGGGCGCTTCCGCGTCGAGCTGCAGTCGCAGGCGGGCGACGCGCAGATCGTCTCCGACGGCAAGGTCGTGACGGCGTACGACGCCTCCACGAACACCGCCTACCGCTTCGCACTGCCGCAGGGCAAGGCAGACGCCGCGAAGCCGGACGCGCACACGCCACCGACGCTCGCGAAGATCGACCAGGCGATCGCCGACGTCGGCAAGCACTGGACGTTGTCCGGCGCGACGCCGACCTCGACGGCCGGCGAGCCGACCTACACCGTGCGGATCGCCCCGAACGGCGATGGTGGCCTGCTCGGCGCCGCCGAGCTTGCCTGGGACGCGACGAACGGCGTGCCGCTGCGGGCCGCCGTGTACGCCTCCGGCCAGCGCGACCCGGTGCTCGAACTGCGCGCGACGCACGTGACCTTCGGTCCGATCGCGGCGAGCGACATCGACGTGGCGCCTCCGGCTGGCGCCAAGATCGTCGACCTCTCCCCGTCGTCGGGCTCCAAGGCTGACGGTGTCGGGTCCGCGGATCACGCCGGCTCCGGCAAGCCCGTCACCGGGGTCGGCGCCGTCCAGGCGGCGCTGCCGTTCAAGCTCTCGGCCCCCGACCAGCTCGCCGGCCTTCCGCGCCAGGACGTCTGGCTCGCCGGCCACGGCAGCGAGCCGACCGCGGTCGTCGTCTACGGCAAGGGCCTCGGTGCGATCGCCGTGGTCGAGCGTCAGGCGAAGCCGGGCGAGCAGCCGCTCGGCGGCCCCGGGTCCGGCGGAGGAGGCGATCGCCACAGCCTCCAGCTCCCCGCGATCAACGTCGACGGTGCGACCGGCCACGAGCTGGCGACTGCACTCGGCACGGTGCTGACGTTCCAGCGCGGCGGGGTCGACTTCGTCGTCGCGGGCTCCGTCCCGCCGCAAGCCGCCGAGACCGCCGCGCGCCAGCTCGGATGAGCGAGGCCGACGGGCACCCGATCGAGGCCCGGGGCCTCGTCAAGCGCTACGGTCACGTGACGGCGGTCGATCGCGTCGACCTGACCGTCGAGGCGGGCTGCGTCTACGGGTACCTCGGACCCAACGGCGCCGGCAAGACGACGTCGCTGCGGATGCTGCTCGGACTGATCCGCCCGGACGAGGGCGTCGCGCGGCTGTTCGGGCGCGACCCGCTGGAGCAGGGCGCGGCGGCACTCGACGGCGTCGCGGGCTTCGTCGAGGCGCCGCGCTTCTACCCGTACCTGTCAGGCCGGCGCAACCTCGAGCTGATGGCTGCGCTCGACGGTGGCGACGCCGGCGACCGGATCGACGGCGCGCTCGAGACGGTCGACCTCACCGACCGCCAGGGCGACAAGGTCAAGGGCTACTCGCACGGGATGAAGCAGCGGCTCGGGATCGCCGCGGCGCTGCTGCGTGCGCCTCGCCTGCTGCTGCTGGACGAGCCGACGACGGGCCTCGACCCGGCCGGCATGCGCGACATGCGCGTGCTCGTGCGGCGGCTGGCCGACGAAGGCATGACCGTGCTGCTGTCCTCGCATCTGATGGGCGAGGTCGAGGAGCTGTGCGACCGCGTCGCGATCGTGCGCTCCGGCCGCGTCATCTACGAAGGAGCCCTGGACGCGCTGCTGCGCTCGACCGGCCAGCGCTACCGCCTGCGCACGACCGACGACGAGCGCGCCCTGGCCGTCTGCCGCGCGCAGGCAGGCGTGACCGAGGCGTTGGGCGCGGGGGAGGGCATCACGTTCGCGGCCGAGCAGGAGCGCACCGTGGCGGACCTGTCCGTCGCGCTCGTCGAGGCCGGCGCCGCGATCACCGCGCTCGTTCCGGCCGCCGCCTCGCTCGAGGAGCTGTTCTTCCGCCTGACCGAGGGCGATGGGCTGGTCGACGCGGCGAGCGGCGGCAACGGCGTCGTCCCCGAGAAGGCGATCCGATGAGCGCCGTCGCCGAACCTGCGCCGAGCGCGACGCCCGCTGCGACCCGCCGGCGTCCCGGCATCGCCGCGATCTACGGCTGGGAGCTGCGCAAGCTGCGCGCGCAGAAACGCACCTACCTCGGCTTCGGCATGGCCGCGCTCGTGCCGATCCTGTTCGTCGTCGCGCTCGCGCTGCGCGGCGGCGGCCCGAACGACGTCCCGTTCGGCCGCTACGTTCGCGAGACCGGTCTGGCGATCCCTCCCGTCCTGCTGATCTTCGGCTCGATCTGGCTGTTCCCCCTGATCGTGGCGCTCGTCGCGGGGGACATCGTCGCCAACGAGGACGGCAACGGCACGCTCAAGACGATCCTCACGCGCTCCGTCGACCGCCACCAGGTGTTTCTGGCGAAGGCGCTCGCGGCGCTCACCTACGCGGTCGCCGCGCTGGTGCTGTTCGCCGGCGTCGGGCTGCTGCTCGGCGGCCTGCGCTACGGGCTGAACCCGCTGACGTCGCTGTCGGGCACGAAGATCCCCGTCGGCCGCGCGCTCGGGCTGATGGCGGCCGCGCTCGGCGCCTACCTGCTGCCGGTGATCGCGGTCGCCTCGATCGCGCTGCTGCTGTCCACCGTGACCCGCAACTCGGCGGCGGCGATCGTCGGCACGCTGATGATCTCGCTGCTGCTGCAGCTGATCGGCGTCATCTCCGGCCTCGAGGCGATCAAGCCCTACCTGCTCTCGACGCAGTTCGACGCCTGGCAGGGGCTGCTGCGCGAACCGGCGGACTGGGCGCCGATCGCGCGCGCCACCTGGGTTTGCGCGCTGTACGCGCTGCCTGCGCTGGCAGCCGGGTTGACGGTCTTCGTGCGGCGCGACGTCGCCGGCGGCTGAACGCGCCGCGCGGCGGCGACGTGGCCGCACGCCACGGCGCGCTGAGGCTCCCTGTTCAGGTATTCGCAAGGTTCGTCCCTGCACACTTCCGGCATGAGCGCGACCGTTGAGGCACGCCGAGCCAGTCGCTCGGGCGCGTCGCTCTCGAAGGTGCCGGAGGTGACCGCCTATTTCTGGGTCGTCAAGGGCCTGACGACCGGGATGGGCGAGTCGACATCCGACTTCCTCGTGCATCGACTCGTTCCCGAGGTCGCCGTCGTCCTCGGCGGGATCGGCCTGGCGGTCGCGCTGATCTTGCAGTTCGGCGCTCGCGAATACGTCGCTTGGAGGTATTGGCTCGCTGTCGCGATGGTGGGCATCTTCGGGACGATGGCCGCCGACGCCCTGCACGTCGGGCTGGGCGTTCCCTACGTTGCCTCGACCGTGTTCTACGCGGTGTCGCTGGCAGTGGTCTTCGGCTCCTGGCACCTGAGCGAGCGGACGCTGTCGATCCACAGCATCGTCACGCCGCGCCGCGAGGTCTTCTACTGGGCGGCGGTGCTTGCGACGTTCGCACTCGGCACGGCTGCGGGGGATCTCACGGCCGTCACGTTCGGCTTGGGCTATTTCGCGTCCGGCCTGCTGTTCGCCGCTGCGATCGCGGTTCCGGCGATCGGCTACTGGCGATTCAACTTGAACTCGATCTTGGCGTTCTGGTCTGCCTACGTCCTCACCCGCCCGCTGGGCGCGTCGTTCGCCGACTGGCTCGGCGTCACTCACAGCCGCGGAGGACTCGACCTCGGCGCCGGTTGGGTGAGCCTTGCGTTGGCGGCCGTCATCGCCGGGTTCGTCGCGTATTTGGGCGTGACCCGCAAGGATGCGCCGCAGCCTGCTGGTCAGGAAACTGTCAGGTTCGATCCCGCACACTCCGCTTCATGAGCGTAATTACCGAGGCGTCGCCGAGCCAGTCACTTGGGCGTCGGATGCTGAACAAGGTCCCCGAGGTCACCCTCTGCTTCTGGATCATCAAGATCCTCTGCACGACGGTCGGCGAGACGGCCGCGGACTATCTCAACACGACGCTCGGGTTCGGTCTGACCAACATGACCTACGCGACCGGCGCGCTGCTGGTCGTCTTGCTGGGAGTGCAATTCCGGCTGCGACGCTACGTGCCGGTGGTGTACTGGTCGGTGGTGGTCGTGGTCAGCGTCTTCGGAACGCTGATCACGGACAACATGACCGACAACTACAACGTGTCGCTCACCACGAGCACGGCGCTGTTCGCAACGATCCTCGCGACCGTGTTCGCGGTCTGGTACGCGTTCGAGCGCACCCTCTCGATCCACTCGATCGTCACGAGCCGTCGCGAGGCGTTCTACTGGCTGGCGATTCTCTTCACGTTCGCCCTGGGGACGGCGGCCGGCGATCTGGTGGCTGAGAAAGCTGACCTTGGCTATGCAGTTTCGATTGCCATCTTCGGTGGCGCGATCGCGGTGATCGCCTTTAGTCACTATGCACTGAAGCTCAATGCGGTTCTGAGCTTTTGGCTCGCCTACATCTTGACGCGGCCGCTTGGTGCGTCGATTGGTGATTTCATGTCCCAGCATGACCACAAGTACGGTGGGCTTGGGCTGGGTACGACCAAGACGAGTTACATGTTCCTTGCCGCCATCCTCGCACTTGTGGCGTACTTGTCGTTCACCAAGCGCGATCAGACGCCGCTGGAGGTCGTCATCGCCGAGACGACCCAGCACCCGCCCCACCAGCACGTTCACCATGCCCACCGTCATGGCCACCACGCGTCGCATCAGCACGCGCCGCGACTGGAGCCCGCAGCACAAGAGGAGGGCTGAGCCCACGCAGCCGAGCCGTTGTGTCGATCGTGGCGGGCACGTATGCTCGCCACGATCCCGATCGAGAGAGAGGCGAGACGATGGCGACCGCGCAGACGAGATGGGGCGAGGGCGTCAACGCCGAGGCGATCCAAGCGTGGGACGGCCCGTTGTACGACCGCTTCGTGCGCTTCCGGCACATCGTGACGACCGGCCTCGGCGTCCACGGCGAGGCGGCGCTGCGGTTCGCCCCGCCGCAGCCGGGGCAGCGGGTGCTCGACATCGGCTGCGGCTTCGGCGACACGACGCAGGACATCGCCCGGATGGTCGGATCGGACGGCGAGGTGGTCGGCGTCGACGCGGCAGCGCGCTTCATCGACACGGCACGACATGAGGCGGAGGACGCTGGTGTCGCGAATGCGCGCTTCCTGGCCGCCGACGTCGAGGTGACGCCGTTCACCGAGCGCTTCGACTACGCCTTCTCGCGCTTCGGGACGATGTTCTTCGCCAACCCCGTCGCTGCACTGCGCAACGTACGCGAGGCGCTGGTCCCGGGCGGCCGGCTCGTGATGGTGGTTTGGCGGCGCCGGCTCGACAACGACTGGCTCTACCGCGCCCAGACGATCGTCGAGCAGATCGTTCCGCGTCCCGACGAGTACGACGAGCCGACGTGCGGCCCGGGGCCGTTCTCGATGGCGGACGCGGACACGACGAGCGAGATCCTCCTGCGGGCGGGTTTCGTCGACGTGTCGCTGCGGCGCTGCGACCTCCCGATCCTGATCGGCGACGACGTCGACGAGGCGATCGAGCTCGCGATGAGCCTCGGACCCGCGGGCGAGATCCTGCGGCTCGCGGGCGAGCGGGCGGAGCATCTGCACGGGGCGGTCCATGCCGCGCTGCGCGAGGGCCTGGCGGCGTTCGACGGGCCGGACGGCGTGCGCGCGCCGGCCTCGACCTGGATCGTCACTGCGACGGCGCCCGCTTCCAGCGCCTGACGCCACGCCGTTGTGCCCAGGGTTGGGGGCCTGACGGGTCCGGCAGTCGCAGCCGGCGACGGGAGGGAGAGGCGACGACCGGAATCGAACCGGTGTACACGGCTTTGCAGGCCGCTGCGTAGCCACTCCGCCACGTCGCCCAGGACGGCATAGCGTAGTCGACCGCGGGCTCCCGCAACCCGTCACCGCCGCGTCGCCACCGGCGCCCGCGCGTTGCTAGGCTTCCGTCTCCCAGGGCGATTAGCTCAGCTGGGAGAGCGCCGCCTCGACAAGGCGGAGGTCACTGGTTCGAGCCCAGTATCGCCCACTGAACTGGTCGTCGCGCAAACCACGGGCGCGACGATCCGGTAGGTGGGAAGGATCTCGGCGCGGGAGTTGACGCGCAGCTCGGCGATGAGGATGCGCAGGAGCGCTTTGGTGTGTTCGGGTTTCCTGCGCGGATGGCGTCTTCGAGGGCGTTGGCGGTGGCGTGCAGCTCGGCGGTGTCGGGCGCGTGCGGGGCTTCTGCGGCCAGTTCGTGGGCGAGCTGCTGGTCTTGGTCCTTGAGGCCGTCCAGCTTGGCCTCCAGCGCTGCCATGCGTCCCTGGAAACGTTTCGCGTCGAGGTCGCCGTTCTCGAAGGCGTCGAGGTAGCGGTCGATCGCGCGCTCGGCGCGCTTGATCTCAGCGGCGATCGAGGCGCGCCGGTCTTCGAGCACGTCGCGCTCGTCGTGCTCGCCTTCTGCGGCTTGCTCGATCGCTTGGCGGATGAGGTGGCCGTCGCGGTAGATGCCGGCGAGCTGTTCGATGACGGCGTCCTCGAGCTTTTCGCGTGGGATGCGGTCGCCGTCGCAGGCTTTGGGTCCGCGTTTCTGGCGGCCGGAGCAGGCGTAGTAGTGGTAGAGGCCGCCGTTGCCTCTGGCGCTCATGCCGACGTAGGCGCGCCGGCAGCGCCCGCACCGAAGCAGGCCCGAGAGCAGGAAGTCGCTGCGCTGTCCGACGCGCTGGGCGCAGTCCTCGCCGCGCTCCTTGAGCAGCTTCTGCGCGCGCTCGAACGTCGCCTCGTCCACGAGTCCCGCGTGCTTGCCGTCGAAGACCTGCCCGCGCCAATGGACGCGACCGACGTATGCCTCGTTGCGCAGGATCAGCAGCACGACCGCCGGCTGCCACCCCTGCCCGCTGCGTGCAGGCGCGTGCTCGGCGTCGAGCAGCCGAGCGATCGAGACGGCGCCATGTCGGCCGGCGGTGTAGAGGTCGAAGATGCGTCGCACGATCGGCGCCTCGCGCTCCTCCTCGACCAGCTCTTTCGCGTCGTTGCGGCGGTAGCCGTACGGCACGCGGCCGTTGGGCCAGTAGCCCTGCTTCGCACGGCGCTCGATCCCGGCGGTGACGCGATCCACAATCGTCGCGTGCTCGAACTCGGCGAACACCCCGAGCATCTGCAACATCATCCGCCCGGCAGCCGAACCGGTATCGAACGGCTCCGTCGCGGACCGCAGCACGACGTTGAGGCGGTCCAGCTCCTCAGCGAGCTGCGCAAGCTGGCGCACCTTGCGGGAGAGGCGGTCGACGCGGTAGACGAGCAGCAGGTCCGCACCACCACGCCGCGCGAGGTCGAGCGCGGCTTGGGTGGCCCGGCCGGTCGAGCTTCGTGCCCGTGGCGCGGTCCTCGTGGTGGGCGACGATCCGCCAGTCCTCCTGCGAGGAGCAGAATGCTTCGAGCCGGTCCTTCTGTGAGTGAAGCGAGGTTGGCTGGTTCTCCTCATCCGTGGAGATGCGGGTGTACAGGCAGACGCGAGTCATGACCATCCCTCCTCGTTGTCGGGTGCGGGTGAGCCGAGCGGCGAGAGCGCATGCCAGAACCCCGGCCGGTCCTTGCGCCAACGGCGGCCGAGCGCGCCGGCCGGATCGAGCGGTTCGAGATCGGAGACGGGCAGCGCCTCCAGCCGCAGCGGTGCGCGCTGGTTGTCGAGTGGCTGCCAGATCGGGCCGAGCGGCCCGAACTCGCGCAGCTCCGGCACGGTCGCGACGAACACCGGCCACACCTCGTGATGCACCTGTCTTGCAGCCGCTCGTCCCGCCGCCTGCGCCAGCGTGGCGGCGCGGCGGGCGCCCGGGACGACGAACAGCACCCGGCGCCGGTCGCGGCTGCGTCCGGCGGCCTTGCGATACATGCGCAGCTTGTGCTCCAGCACCGAACCGGTCTCGGTGCCGCGATCCCACTCCAGTACGCAGTCGATGACGCCGGCCGGCGTGGCGAGCAGGAGCCCGGCGTCGGGCACGAGCCCGACACTGTCCTGCATCTGATCCCGCGCGCTCACGGAGCCACGCCACTCGACCACGCCGAGCGCGGGATGCGGAAGCGTGGCGGCGATCAGGTCGATGACGAACGTGTTGGCCTCGAGGTGGTGCGCGAGCTGCGGATGCGTGCCCCAGTTCTCGCGGGGTCTCCATGCGAGTGCTCTGCGGTCGAGGCCGAGGCACGCGGCGGCGATGTGCGCGCCGGCCTCATCGAGCAGCCAGTGCGCCTGCGGCTTGCCGTACGCGAACGGACGCGGCGGATAGAAACGATCCAGCACCCGCGCGCGGTAGAGGAACAGCAGCCGATCCATCGCCCGACGACGACCCGAGAAGAACAGCAGCGTCAACTGGCTCGACGTGAGGATCCGGTGCTCATAGAGCGTCAGCGCGATCTCCCGATCACGGTCGGTCAGATGATTCGCCAGCTCCACCAGCCGATCGGCCGTCACCCGGCCCTGCCGCGCACGAGAAGTAGACGAACTCATGCATGACCACCTATGTCGGCTTTCACCGACCGCCGCGATCTCCCGCCACGACGGCCATCCCGCCGCCGCGGGGCGGCGGGTCGTGACGGGCAAACCGCCACCCAAACGGACGGGCAAAGCGCCCGACGAACGGCGCCGGCGATTCGGAACGTTCTTGCGGGCGAGGACGAGCGCGAGCAGGCGCGCCGCTTCGCGCTCCTGCCCCTCGCTCATCACCACCACCTGCGGGCATCCAAGCCCAAGCGATTCCTTCTCCATATGCGTGACGACCGGCGCAAGAGTCGTAACAGCAAAGGAATGCGGATCCGACCCCCTCCGCGGTACACCGACCCCGCGCGATCTGACCGCGTGGCAGCACCGTGTCAGTCATGTGGCAGTGTCTCGTCGCGCGCCTGCGCGCGCATCTCCTTGGCGTGTCGCTCGGTCACGCTCACGATCTCTGAGAGCGGCAGGTGCAGCCCGTGCGCGAGCGCGATCAAGATCCGGAAGGTCGGGTTGATCTCGCCGCGCTCGATCGCCCCCACATAGTTGCGATGCAGCCCGGAACGGAAGCCCAGGCCCTCCTGACTGAAGCCCCGCCGTGCGCGCAGCTCACGAACCGCACGACCGAGCGCGACATACGCGCGCGAGCGTTTCTTGGGCGGTGCTGGCCTCTCCGGCATGACGGCGCTCACCGCGACCACCTGGCCCAGCGGACCAGCCGCGCCCGCTCCCGACACCAACGCTCGACAGCCGCAACCGGCGGCCGCCGCACAACACGGATACGGTATTCCCGCATCGAAGGTCCTCCTTCGGTGCCAGGCCCCGGGACGTTCACGCGTCGCCGGGGCCACCTTTTCTATGGTCGACGGGCGACGAGACCAGACTCGCGCGCGGATCTCAAGTCCAAGGTCAACGAGGCGACGGACTCCGCCGCGAGACATGCGGCCGCACAGCGGACGGGGCACGGTGGACCGGAAAGCCTATAATCGCCCGCGATGAACACCACGCTTTCCGACACAAGATCGCTCTACGAGGTGCTCGCTGGGCCGGGCGTTGCCGCAAGCGTACGCGGCGAGACGATTCGGACCATGGCAAAGGAGACGGTGGACAACGACGAAGAGGCCCTCGCCCTTCAGGAGATCGCGTTCAATGCCGACCGCTGATGATGCTGAGCGGCACCGAAGCCTGTACGACGTACTGGACTCGGTGCCGCCCGACGGTGTCGCAAGGGCTGAAACCAGCCTTACGGCGACCAAGGAGACCCTCGACAATGACCAAGAGGATCTCAGCGACGACGACGTGATCCATCTGCGCAGCTGATACCTCCAGCCATCATCATTGGCAGCACGAACGACGAGCACGTACAGGCGGTGCTCGGGGCGATCACCGAGCGCGACTCGCCCCTCGTTGTCGATGTGCAGAGCCTTGAAGACGCTCCATATGAGCTCGTCGGCGAGATGCTGCGAGCCGCCGACCGCGAAGTTGGGCTCTCAGCGGGCGGTCGCGGTTGGATTCGCCGAATCGCCCCTCCTGGCTGGCGCCGAGGGCTCATATCCGGTTCACGCGAGGCTGTAGAGCGCAGTGCATGGACATCGCTGATCGTTGGAATTGCCGGCAGTCCCGGCGTCGAGTGGCTCACACCGCTCGACCGACTGGTCTTCTGCGAGAACAAGCTCATCCAGGGTCGCGTCGCACAGGGCCTCGGTGTCTCTATCCCTCGCACCGCCGTCGTTTCCCTGCCGGAGGCGATCCCGGCCGAGTTCGGCGAGAACGTGGTCGTCAAGCCCCTGGGATCGAGCCACTTCGCGGAAGCTGATCAACAGGAGCGCGTAGTTTGGGCCGAGTCCATGTCGCGAAGAGACGAGCGACTGAAGCTCCTCGACGGCGCGCCTTTCCTCGTGCAGGAGCATCTCGTTGCCGAATACCATCTTCGTGTCGTCACCGTCGCCGGCCAGGCTTGGTCCTGCGCGTTGGATGCGACGAATCTGCCGGTGGACTGGAGGCGACACGAGGCCGCTCACCACTCGTTCGTCCCGTTTGACAGCCCCGACGTCTGCGATCGAGCACTGATGGTCGCCGCCGCGATGTCGTTGGGGTACTCCAGCCAAGATTGGCTGTTGACAGGTGACGATGCGGTGCTCCTTGATGTCAACCCGGCGGGACAGTGGCTGTTCCTGGAAGAGCACACAGCATCTGAAGTGACGGCCAGCATCGCCCAGTGGCTGGGAGGGCACCTGCGATGACGCCCGCCGTTCGCTGGACAAGATCGGTCAGGAGCGTGGGCCGAGGGCAGCGCATCTATTTTTGGCATGTAGCTGCGCTATTGAGTCCAGGAAGCCGCATACCCGTGTATCCGGCACATCAAGTCTCCCCCTCAGCTCTTGACGGATGGCTTCCCGAGGACCTGCAGTGCATGATCGATGAGGGCCGGCGTCAATCCGACCGACAGTTCGGAGATCTGGAGCGCATCCGAGGCCGCGCGCAATGGCTCTTTACCGTCGCATCCGCAGTTCTAGCCAGCCTTGGTGCCGCGTTCGTGCATGCTCGACCTGGCTGGCCGCTAGACGTCGCGTGGCTCGTTGCCTTGCTGCTGCTCGTCTACGGGATCGGTGGTGCTGCCGGAATCCTCGCCGGCAGGGCGGAGTTCACAATGATCGACACCGCTGTCCTTAGCTCGAACGAACCTCCGATTCAGCGGGCACTCGCCCAGTCTTACACTCGTATGCTTGCCGTCGGCGAGAATACTGTTGCCACGCGCCTGACGGTGTTTCGGCAAGCTGTCTTGTTCAGCCTCACGGGCGGCTATATGGGGCTCTTGGCCTGGTTGCTTTGAGGACAGCCTGGGAACCATGATCCGGGTGGCGCGCACCTCGTCGCGCGCCTCGCTCCGCTCCGTGCAGCCGCCGAAAAGAGACGCGACCGAGATGAGCGAGCGCTGAGATAGCTCCGCAGCTCGATAATGGGTCCATGGAGCAGTCGTCCATTCCGAGCGTGTCGCGCATCCTGGGCTCTGGTGTTCCGCCAGAAGCACTTGCCTGCTACGGGCGGTGGTGGCAGCTCGAGACGTGGCTACGAGAGGTCGTGTACGTCGAGCTCCGGGCCAAGCATGGAGCGAGCTGGATCGAACACCTGAAGGGTCGTGCGCCTCAGCGTGCAGCCGGTGACGGAGCAAACGCCTACATGGCATCGGCTGACGCAGGCGAACTGCTGTCCTACGCCGACGTATCCGACCTCTTCCGTCTGATCGAGCATCAGTGGGATCTCTTCGCACCCCTGTTGCCGCCTCAGCGTCGCTGGCAGGGAACCGCCGACGAGCTACAGGAGCTACGCAACCGCAGCGCACACTGCCGCCGGCATCACCGCGACGACCTGCAACGCATCGAGCAGGTACTTCGCAATCTCGAACGCGGCGCGCAGCGGTTCTACGCGTCTTATCTCGATACACGCCCGGTATACGAGGGTCGCGATCCACTGGTTCGCGCCTGGATCGCGGGCAAGCATCCGGTGGCGGACCGGCTTCTGGAACACGCAGACCGGCAGTACGACGTTCGCTTTCGCCTGTCCTACAGCGCTCGACCCTGGGCAGCGATGACTGACGAAAACGTCCTCTCCGGGACGGAGGGGGTGCTGTGGCACGCAGCATGGACCGTTGGTGGGCGCGATCTCAACGTCGCCGATCTTTGGAAGGAAATCGCCCGCGGGCCGTCAACGGAGTACCTCGTCCACCTGCTCGTCGTTCCAGGGCGCGTCACGGCGACCTTTGCTGCGGTCGATAGCTCGTCCGGCATTGCTGATGCCATCGGCGTCATCTTCGACGAGATCTTGTCGATAAGCCGGGAAAGTCACGCAGTCTCGGTCGATGACTGGGCAGAGCGATGGACCCGCGGAGCGGACCGCCTCCCGCGCCGCGTGCAAGTGATGTCCCCACTAACGCTCGTTGATCCGTATCACCCAGACGCATTCTCGATCTTCGCCGCTGGGTGATCAGTGCCCCGCGGAGTTAGGTGGAACGAGAGCAGGCGCGTCGCAAGCCTCCGTCGTCTAAGCGACCTCGATGGCCAGCAGATCGCCGACTCCTCGAAGCGTTGCGGCCAGCTCATCGGGCGGGAGCTGACCAACGTACGCTGCAAGCGCGCGCTTAGGCACGCTGAAGATGAGGTCGCAGTTCACGGACCAGTCGACGTCGGCCGCCAGCGTCAGATGCCGGCCCGGCGCGAGTTCGACCTCGCCGAGAACAACCTTCCCGGTTTCGTCGACGGGCCAATCACGGCTGCGCACGGCCAACACCGCGACGAACGGCAGCCGAACGGTAAGCAGGTCACGCGTCACGACTACCACCGGCAGGTCACATCCGCCGACCGTTGCCTCCCACACGCTTCCTTGTCGCAGGCGCGGATCAGTGGCCAGCCCGCTGGAAGATGCCCGCTGAAAGATGTCGCCAGCGAGCGGCGCGGTGGCGTCGGAGATGTCGGAGAGTGCAGCCGGCCCACGTATCTCGTGCGCCTCTGCTTCAGCCTCGTCCAAGAGGCTCCGCAGCGCAGCCCGCACGATGCTAGCCCGATCGGCGTAGCGCGTCCCTCGCCAGCACAGCCGGTCGATCCGTTCGAGCAACTCCTCAGGTAGGCGCACCGCGATCTGGCGACTCATACACCGAAGGCTCCGCACGAGTCCGGACGGAACCCAGGGTGGTATGCACCCCCGACTATGTTTCCGCCGGGGCTGTCCCGGACCCTGTCCGCATGCTGTCGCACGCTCACCGCTCGACACCGGCGCTCGCCGTGCTCCTCGCGCTGGCCGTCGCGGTCACTGTCGTTGGCCTGGCGTGTGGCGCGGTTGGGCTTGTGGCGATAGGGCTCGTCGTAGCGACCGTGGCGGCGCTCGGAGAACGCTCGACCGAGTTGCGGATCGCGTTGCCTGGCGGCGCCATGCTGGTCCTGCGACGCGCACTGCCAGAACTGCCCAGCGTGACCGCCGGGGACATATCGCCATGTCCGTGACTTACGTCGCCACGGTGCCTGCCGTGATGACAGCGCGGTTTGTACGACGCCAAGTTCTCTCCATTCGCGGGGACATCGACCGCGCTAATCGAACCACCACACAGCGGCCCGCTGCTGGCCGCAACGGGGCCTCGCGACTCGCGAGCCGCCATTGGATTCTTGAGGATCGCAGCAGTATCGGCGGTTCTGCGCTCGCTGGGAGGACGGGCGCACACCACCACACCTGCTTATGGCGTGAAGCCTCCCGAGCGTTTGGTACGTTTCCTGACCCTCATCGAGGGAGTCGAGACAATGGCAAGACGACGCTCTCGTAGACACACGGCTGCAAGCAGGCGGCAAAAGCCGCGAACACGGCGGCGACTTGCCGTCACGGGTGCACAACTGTGGGGAATCGCCGGCGCCATCGCGGCCTCTGTAACGGCCGGCCTGCTGTTGCATCTGATCCTTGCGCGCCATATCACGGGTCCACCCGTGAAGGTCGATGCGGTACTCGAGCAACGCCATTCTGGCTTGCAGGGGTTTACATGGATCTTTCCCCGGCCGCTTCACCTCAGTGACGCCGCCCTCTCGCATCTGAATGCGCTTTACGCCGATATCAACCAGGACCAGGGGGGCGCATACGGCAGCCTTACGCGGTATGACAGATGGGCTGTCAGCCAGGGTGGGGTTGCGCCGGACCTCTCGATAGCGCGCATCGTTCTCGAGGGAAACAGCTCACATACTGTCCAGCTTATTGGAGCGTCGGCCCAAACTCAATGCAGCGCTCCGCTCCGGGGCGCAATCTTGGCCTCCCCACCAGCGGCCGAGGAAACGACCGCAGCGATGGGGTTCGACTTGGACTACCCACATCCGCAAGCGCAAGACGTTCGCGGCTCGGTATTTTCGCACACAAACTACTTCGAGAATAAGGCGATTGCGCTCAAGCTCGGCGAACAGCAAGTGGTGGATGTCTTCGCATTCACGCATCATCACTACTGCAAGTACACCTTGCGGTTTACGCTTCTGGGCGGTTCCAGGAAATCGGCCTTAATAGTCAGCGACAACGGTAGACCGTTTTCTGTCACCGCTCAGTTGCCGGGTCCGCTGTCCGAACCGCTCATGAATTACCACTCGGCCTACGTGGCGGGGGTCATGTCTCCCGACGACAAGGTTCGGCCAGTGCCATCTACATATGACCCCATGGCGGGCTTGCGGTGACAACTCGATCCTTCATGGGTAGCAGCCTGCTTGCGGGCTGGTGGACGCGAACTACAGCCCAGCGAGGCAGTAGCGCCCGCGGGCAACCCGTACGAACCGGCCACCCGGCTGCGCATTCGAGGCCAAGTAGTCCTTGACCGACGACCACGCCACCGGCGCGCCACGGAGCGCTTCCACCTCGGCATGTACCGCCCGCGCCCGCATCAGCCCTTCGACATCACGCAAAACCTGGGTCACAGCGGACAGCACCGGAGCACACTCCGGCTGAGGCTCCGGTCGCCGCGGCGCCGTCGACGTCTCGGTACCCGCCACTCGCTCGAGCTTGTCCAGCAGCCGCCTCAGCCGCTCCTGGGTGTCCGGGTTCGACAGTGTCCCGACGAAGCCCATGGCGGTGAGGTTGGAGACCGCTACTCCAACCCGATGTGCTGCTGCGCCTGGACGAAGGCCGTCGCGTCCCTAGTGATCAGCGCGCCGCGAGCGGCGGGCCCTCCTGTCGCTCGCGCTTCCGTACCAAACGATGGAGGCGGATGTCCACGTGCAACAGGATTCGTCGATAGGCTCCGGCGTCTACCAGAAATCTAGGAGGAACTCGTGGCGACAAGTCAGAGGGCGGATGGGCCGGGATGATGACTCGCGCGGTGGTCGCTCTCGTCGCCGTGGTGGGCACCATGGGGCTTCTCAGCGAACCAGCGTTCGCAGCTCAGCATCCGAGCGTTTCGTGGGCAATCCCGACTCCTCGCATCGATGCCGGCAGCAGGCCCTTCGCCACGTTCATCGTCCGGATGCCGCGACATGATCACGCGGTCTTGCAAAAGCGGGTCGGAACCGGACACGTGTGGAGATCGGTTGCCGTGTTGCATCCACGGCATGGTGGAAACGGCAACGCGTCCGCGCCTTCCGTTGCGCAGGGCGCACACTTCTACCGCATCGTCGTCGTCGGCAAGAAGCATCGAGTCGTAGCTCGCTCGCGCACGATCGAGGTCTTCGCATACGCCAACGTAGCGCTCGCAACGATCACCGGCAAAGGTACGCAGATCGTCAACGTCAACGGACAGCCCTTTACCTATGACGTCGGCGTATTCGCAACGGAGACGAACGGAGGCGTTGCGGACACGCCGGCCTACAACAGGCTCGTTGCCATGCCCCGCGCGACGTGCCGCTCCATCACCCTCACGCTCGCCGCGCCGACTCCTAACGCCGGAGAGAGCGGCGGTACGGTCGCAGTCAGCGTTGTACAGGAGAACAGCGATCCCGCAACGATCCAGCTCACCGGGAACCAGATCGCTCCCTTCACAGCCACGCTGACCGGCGCTGCCTGGGAGCTGCACGCCTCCAGCCTGGTGCCGGACAGCGGACCCTACGGACCCCACGAACTCGACATCGCAGCCAATGGGACCCTCTCGTGCTACACGCCGTCAGGCACTTGAGAGCCGCGTCCCGCTTGCCCTGCGATGGCCGGCGGCACGATCCGGTACCGCCCTCGTGCAACCCGGATGAAGCGCCCGGCGGGACCGACATTTGACGCCAAGCAGTCCTTGACCGAGGACCACGGCACCGGCTCGCCGCGCAAGACCTCAACGGCAGCGTGGATCTCCTGCGCCCGCATCGGCGCCTCGACTTCGGTCAGGATCTGCGTCACGGCTTCCAAGATCGGCGCTCGCTCGCGTTCCGCATACGCCGTGGCAACGGTGCGGATTCTCCGGTAGCCGCCAGCTTCTCGAGCTTCGGGAGCAATCGCCGTACCCGATCCATAGCCTCGACGTTGGAGTAGGTCCCAACGAAGCCCACTCGCAAACCGCTCTCTCAGCCCTCAGAAAGGTTGCCTGAGGATGGCGCGCACAGCTCAGTCTGGATCAGGGTTCTCCGGCTGACTGCTGCTGCGGACGCTCCTCGAGCAGCATCTCCACACGCGAGACGCTTCGGATCCACGTGGAGGCGGCCGGGTCGATCAGGCCGGCCAAGGTGAGCATCTTCTCGTAGTGGCTGGAGATTGGCCGGCGCATGATCGTTTCGTGGTGCGCGAGGCGGTTGCGGAAGGGAACGAGGCTCGACATCAGCGTCGCGATCTCCGCGCGGTCGCCGGTCCCTGCTGGGAATGCTCTGTGCAGGTACGAAACCCACAGCCGGCTGTTCTTCTTGTCGAACAGCGCTCGCCAGAACCCGAACGACAGGCCGGCGACGACGCGACCGCGCGTCGGTGTCTTCTGCTCGCGCGCGATCCGGCCGATCGTCTCGCGTACCCGCTTGCGCGACGCTTCGTTGAGGATCGCCGCGTCTTCCAGCCACGTATCACGCGGCGGAGCCGCCGGGTCCACCGGCGCGAACTGGGCATCGACTGCATTGCGCAGCAGTACCTCGACGTGATGCAACGTCTCGAAGACCGCCGAGATCCGCGCGTTCCAGACGTACAGCGCGACCGCCGCCTCGTGATCGCTGTCCGCCACAGCCAGGTAGGGCGCGAAGCGTGCAAGCGTGATCCATGTGGCGACCTGGGAGGAGTGCATTCGATCCCTCGAAAAGACGAGCGCGACGGCGCTAGACTAGCTGGCGTATGCCCCAGGGAAGGCTCTCCCGCTTCGGCGGTGATCCCCCTGGGGCTCCGTCTTTCTCGGAGCAGTTTGGCCCGTCGTACTCACGCCAACACGAGCGATGACGCCGACATCGCGTGGTTTGCGCGACGCCAAGTTCTCTCCATCATTTCGGTTCTGATACCGCGAAGCTCAGCCCACCCCCACCCCCTCTTGTCTTCACCGTCTTCCCGTCCTGGGCGACGCCCAGCGTCGCCCTGAGCTTTCGGAACCGTCTCAGCAGTCTTCTGCCCAGGCGGTTCAGTCCGATCCTGAGCGTCTTGCGCTGACCGGCCGCCAAGTCGGTCGACGCTCTGCCGACCACTCCGACCTTGGTTCTGAGGCGATGCTTCCTGGCAGCAATGCCCACCACGCTGCCACCACGCACACGCTCCACCACGCTCAAGGTCGCGATGATCGAACACCCACTGCCACCGGAGCAGGCCAGCGGCACCAGCACTACGCCGTCTCTGACCCGCGTTCTGCCCACGCTCGCCACGCTGGCCTGCGGCGTCGATCCGCTTGGCGTTCTCCCTGCAGGCGCGAACGGAGCCGGAGGCGACGCGGCGACCGGCGTGCCTCCCGGAGTGGGTGGCGGCGGAGGCGGAGGCGTCGGGCACGGTCCACCGCCGGCCCCTTGATCCACCTCGTAGCTCGACTCCGACGCGACCGCGCGACCGCTCCACGACGTCGCCAGCGCGAGCGTCGTGAAGATCCCGCACGCGTCCGGCAACGCCATCCACGCATGCCGCCCACCGGAGAACTGCAGACGCAGGTCCGAGAGCGGCAGCTGCGGGATGTCGTCGGACATCACCGTCAACTGGCCGGTCCCCGGGTCCTCCTGTACTTCCCACGGCAGCTTGACGATCAGCCCCGGCCCCTCCGCGGCCAAATAGATCGCGAGCGCCGAGCCGAACGGGTTGTCGTTCGGCGTCGCGAGATAGACCGATCCCGTCAGCGGCTGCGAGAGCAGCGGCGTCGTGATCGTCGCCGACCCGACCTTCGAGGCGTCGGGGCACGTCGGCTCGGCCGTCGTTTGCAGCCCGATCTGGGCGGGCGAGCAACCGCCGAGCCCGTTCGTCCCGACCGGCGAGACGCGCACGCCCTCCGGCAACGTCATGACCGCCCGCCTCAGATCCGCCTCTCCGAGCACGTCGGGGTCATCGCTTTGCGGCAGGTGCACGTCGAACGCGAACGCGACCGGTTGTCCCGCCTGCGCGGTCGACGCCGGCGCCGCCGTCAACGATGGATCGAACGGCACCGTTCTGCATCCCGTCAGCCCCACCTGCGCGCCCCACTCGCTCGGCGGCGACGGATACGCCGGCGGGAGATGACTGAGGAACGTCGCGCTCTGGAACACGCCGGGGTGCGTCCACGAATCGACGTTCAGCGTGGTCGGCAGGCTGCCGCCAGCGCAGGACGTCGGGTTGCGCAGGAACGCCGTCCGCGGTGCGCCGCTCGCGCATGACCCACCGCCACGCCAGGGGTTGAGCTGCCCTGGACACGCGCGCTCGGCATCGTGGCTCGGGTCCGACGGCACCCCCCAGAACGTCAGGCTCATGCCAGCCACGGCAAGCGACTGGGGCACGTCCTCGGCGTCCAGGTTCAGCCCGTAGTCCGACCCGCTGCGAAGCTGCGCGCCCAGCGTCACGACGGTCCCCGCGACGTTAAAGCCGAATTGCGCCGGCTCGTCGGGCGCCGGCACCATGTTGAACACCGGCACCGGGCCCAGCACGACCGGCCCCGGGAGATCGTTCAGGCGCACGAGCGTCGTTCCGACCTGCGACGACGGCGGACACAGCGGCTCGGGCTCTGCGCCCTGAGCGTTCGCCAGGTCGGCCGCCGTGCATTGGGTCATGTCGACCGGATTGGCGATGAAGCCAGCCGGCAGGTCGACGAGCACGTCCTTCGTCGGCTCCACCGGCCAGAGGGGACCGAACGGCGGGTTCGGGTTCGTGACCGTGTTGAGGTCGATCGCCGTCGAGGCGGCGAACGGATGCCCGGCGGCCTGGGTGAAGAGATCCCCAGCGGGATCCGTGACCTGACCGTCGAGCGCGTCGACGCCGAAGCCCGGCGGCGTGGCCGTGATCGTCGTCGGATCGACCGTGCTCGCCGACGTCGTACCGCCGCCGCCCGAAACCTGAAACGAGCTGGTCACCGACCCCACGGCGCTCGGATCGACCGCGACCGTGAGCCGAATCGTGCGAAAGTCGTGCGCGGGCACGACGTCCGTCTCCGTGCACGTCACCACCGACGCCCCGGCGACGGCGGAGCCGCCCGGTCCGGTGCACGAGAAGCTCGCGTCGGCGCTCGCGTTCGCCGTCGAGAGGGCCCTGACGCCGTCCGGCAGCGTCGCGACGAGATCGAGATGACCGCCGTCGCTGTCCACACCGCTGACGTTCGTCACCTGCACGAGGTAGTCCAGCGTCCCGCCCGGTGCCGCCGTCGTGTTCGACAGCGCGTCGATCCGCCACGCCGGCGACGCAGCCGCTGCCATCGTCGAGCACAGCAGGCCACCCAACGCGATCCCGACCGTCACGACGATTCCCTGCAGCCGCCGTACTCCCATCATCTGGAGTTTCGCACGCGGGGGGACGCCGCGCGTCAGCGCGTGATACATCCCCGGAGCAGAGCTGATCAAGCCCTCACCCTGCTGCGACGCGCAGACCCGGCGCGACGATCACGTGGTTTGCGCGACGCCAAGCTCTCTCCACCTCACGGAAGCCCCGGTCCGCCGGGGCTTCTGGCGTTGTAGGGGACCGCGATCGCCGGTGTGGCGGGGAATCGCTTGGCTCCCGTTGTTCCTGATCGCTCCGGCGCGGCGTCGGGCTGGGGAGTGTCGGGGAGCGGATCGCCGCGATCAGGTGTGTCCGATTCGTGTCTCACGCCTGGACGAGCGGAACAGAACCGATGTACACGGCTCTGCGGGCCGCTTGTGCTCATCGGTTGAGATCACAGGCATGTGCGGTGGCGCTTTCGCGCTCCGATCGGGATGCTGCTCTCGTGCACTTCAGCCGGCACGCGAAGAACGAGATGCGCCTGTACGGGATCACGCCTGCCGATGTGGCGGCGGTGATTGCGGCACCCGCGGTGGCCGGTGCGGACACGCGCGGGAATCCGCGGCTGACTGGACCGGACGCCAGCGGCCGTGCGATCATCGTCGTTGTCGCCGACGACGATCCCGATTTCGTCGTCACGACTTTTCCGGACGACTGACATGCGCGCCGACTACGACAGCAAGGCGAACGCCATTTCGATCACGCTCGTGCCGGTCGAGCACGCCGAGCGTGCGGACCAGGTCCACGAGCGCGCGATCGTCGCGTTGCACGACGGCTATCCGGTCGAGCTGCAAGTGCTCTACCCAGACCTCGGCGTCGAGGAGCCGATCGCGGCCGTGGTCGGCCGCTATGACCTCGACAGGGGCGCGCTCGAAGCTGCCGCTCGGTCCGCGCTCGCTGTGCCGGATCGCGTCGTCGTGCTCGACGTGCTCGCGCCTGCGGCCTGAGGGCCCGGTTCGCATGAGAACGATCGGCCGCCCGCTGTACCCTGCTGCCGTGGATCCGGCAAGACGACCAGTCCCGGCGGATCGCGCGTCGGATGCTGATGGCGTCCGTGACCCGCTCGCGAATCCGGCGGCGGTGCTCGCCGCGCGGCAGCGCCCGATGGCTGAGCGGTTGGCGTTGGCGTTGAGCTGGAACAGACTCGCGTCGCAGCTTCGCTCCGGGCTTGCTGAGGCGATGAGACGCCCGACGGCGCGTCAGTGACCGAGCCGGCGGACTTCGACGCGTTGGAGCTGTTCCGGGCGCTCGGTCGTCACGAGGTCGAGTACGTCACCGTGGGCGGCGTCGCGATCCAGGCGTACGGGGGCCAGCGGATGACGCAGGATCTCGACGTGGCCATCGCGGCGTCGAGGGAGAACATGGACCGGCTCGCGGCGGCGCTCGTGGACCTCGACGGGCGCATCCTCGGCCCGGACGGGCAGCGCTCGAAGTCGGTCCCGTCGGCGTTGCTGCTCGCGTCGGGTGACCAGTGGCACCTCATCACCGCGTACGGGCTGCTCGACGTGCTCACGCTGCCCGCGCACCTCGGCTCGTTCGCCGACGTGCGCGCTCGCGCTCATGCCGTGCAACTCGGCGACCTCTCCATCCCGATCGCTCACCGCGACGACCTGCTCACGATGAAGCGCACCGCCGGACGGCCGCAGGATCTCGCCGACGTGCGTCTGCTCGAATCGCTCGGCGACGAACCCTGACCGACGACTCCGATCTCGCGATCGGCAACGCCGATCCCACATAGCCGGGGTAGCGCGTTCGAGGGCGGGCAGGGATGCTGCGTCGATGTGCGAGGACGCCGAGTACGCGCGCCTGCGGGGCCGCTACGTCGAGCGCAACCCGGCGATTATGGGCGGCGAGCCGGTGATCCGCGGCACGCGCGTTCCGGTCCGCACGGTTGCTGGGCTGATCGAGAAGGGCGAGTCACGCGAGATCATGCGCGAGGACTATCCGCAGGTGCCGGAGGAGGCGTACGCCGTCGCGGTTCGCTGGGCGCGCGCGAACCCGCGCCGCGCTCGCTCAGCTCGGTACTAGCGCCGTCTGATGCCGCGCCATCGTTTGCTGACGCGGCGTCGCAAGCGCTCCAGCGGAGTCGTCACGGGCGGCTTGCCCTTTCCGATTGCATCCGCTGCCGCGACGCTGAATCTGCGGAGAGCTTCGGTCACCCCGAGGTGTGCGTGCACCGCTGCCTGGGGATTTGGCGACGGAGGCATCAGCGCTGACCCCACCTTGGCGAGTCCGTGCACCACGTCGTTTGCGCGCAGCGAGGCAGCCCGCCCCGGCCCGAAAAGAAGATCCACCCGTGCGCTGTGATGGAGCACATCGTCGCGGCACTCCCAGGCGAGGGTGGTCCCGACGCCAAGGGCGTCCACATCGTGGATGACATCGCGGCCGGCACAGGAGGTCGAAGCTCCCATGCGCCACCAGCGTACCCGTCAGTCGAGAAAGTCGGCTAACCATGATGCCCTCGGTCGAGCAGTCTTTGAGGCCAGGGCACGCCGCGGTCTTTCCCAGGAAGAGCTGGGCTTTCGCGCGAAGCTGCACCGCAACTACGTGGGTGCGGTCGAGCGCGGTGAGATCAATCCGACGTTCAAGACGCTGCTCGCGCTCACGCGCGGGCTGGCCCTGCCGCTCTCGGAGCTGGTCAGGGTCTACGAGCGCAACATCGCGGAGGTAGAGCGATGAGCGTGGATCGCATCACCCGCCGCTCGGGAAGCCGCGCCTTCCGCGTGCGGTGGCGCGAGCACGGCCGGCAGCGGACGCGCACAATCGACCACAAGCCCTTCCGTTGGCGTAGGAACGACCGTGTCTACCCGTCGCAGGAGCGGATCGCCAGCATGACCGGGCTCAGCCGGCGCACCGTTCAGCGGACGCTCGACCGACTGGCCGCCGACGGCCTGATCATCTTCTGGAGCGAGCGTCACGGCAGCTTCCTTCGCAACGTCTACGAGATCCGCCCGATCTTCGACGCACTCGCGGTCGGCGCGAAGCGGCCACTTCCGATGCTGTAGGCGTCATGGCGACGCCTGCTGTGCGTCATGGTGACGCTCAGCGGGCGTCACGGTGGCGCACGAAGTAGAAGCAGTAAGAGGTTCCTTCAACGAGAACCCCTACGGGGCGCGTCGCGGGCGAACGCGGGCGGTCGGGGAGCTGGCGAGATCCACCAGATGGCGTGCAAGCCTTGGCTGGCGGGGGATCGGGGCGGTACCGTGTACGCCATGACGACGAAGGAGCGCCTGCATAAGGTGGTGGACGCGCTGAGCGAGGAGGAGGCGGCCGACGCGCTCGACTACCTCGTGTCGCGCGGCCGCGATCCGCTCGCCCGACGCCTCGACTCCGCGCCGCTCGATGACGAGCCGCTGACGGACGAGGAGCGCGAATCGCTGCGCGAGGCCCGCGAGGACTTCGCCGCCGGTCGCGTCGTCTCGATGGACGACCTCCGTCGGGAACTCCTGGGTTGACGCGCAGACCGTGGCGCGTCGACTTCGCTCGACGCGCCGAACGCGACATGCGGCGGCTCGACCCGCCGGTGCAGCGCCGCGTGTTCGCAGCGCTCGACCGGCTGGCCGCCGACGACCCCTCCCTGGACGTGCTCAAGCTCACGGGCCAGGACACCTGGCGGCTGCGCGTCGGCGACTGGCGCGTCATCTTCGAGCGTGACGAGGCGATCCGGGTTATCGGCGTTGTTCGGGTGCTGCCGCGCGGGCGCGCCTACGACCGATAGCGCACCCTCGCGAGTTAGATGAACTGGGCCATGGCCGCCACAAAATGCCGGTCTCGAAGAGCGCTAGAAACGGCGAGCAGATCCCATGGCCGGCCTTGGCGCATAAGGTGGCGAGAGCGTTCGGCTTCGGTGTGATGCGCCGGACCCAGTGCTCCGGTTCGCGGGATCTCGTCTGGGTACGTGGGGTTGAGTTCCCACCGGTTGCCCTCGCCAGTGATCTTGTACTGGTCGGCCGAGTCAGGACAGCGTAGGACGCGCGGCACGACATCTACGGCGAGAAGGTCGTTTCGGATATCGCCGTACAGTCTCCGAAAGCGACACAGGGCAGCGAGATCCAGCGCGATACTCGCTAGATGGGAGATCTTCTGGGGCCTCAACTTGACGTGTTCGAACGCAGATCCGAAAACTCGCGCGATCTCCTCCTCGGGCACTGCGCCAGTGTCTCCGAGTCCGAGGTTGCCGTTGTCGTTTCGGTCACAGAGCCATACGGCTGTTTGCGTTAGCAGCATCCGTGCCACTCCTGGTCTGCGTCTGCTTAGGAGTAGCACTGGCGGAATGAATGAGACGGCGAAGCGTTCGCCCATCGGGTGAGTGGTCCCAGGCTGCCGGCTGATGAACTGGCTGAGCCAGTCCGCGACCTCGTCTGCAAAGGGATCGTCCTCTTGCTGTGCACGCAGTGCGAGAAGCCCGAGCAGCTCCGCTATCCGAAGGCATCGGATCGGGTACGTCGCCCATGCCGCGTAATCGCTGACGGCAACCAGACCGCGTCTTCGAAGCAGGCGCTCGCCGCAATCTGTCCAGAGATCACGAGCATAGGCCTCGAAGAGTGCTCCGCCAGCATCAGCCGCGACCCGCGCCGAAGGAGCATCGTGTGTGCCTGCCCACGCCGCTCGCACAAGGCTGAGCGCGGCGTGGCAGGCGAGGTCCAGGCGCTCACGCTGTTTCAGGCGTTCGCAAACGAGCGCGGCCTCGATGATTCCGAGGCCAAGAAGGTAGTCCGTAGGAAACGCGTCCCATCGACGTGCGAACAGTTCGACTGCATCCATAGACGCGTCGTCGCGTTCGACAGCACCGAGAATCGAGAGAAGCGCGCCGTCGATCGAACCACGCAGGACAGCGTTCGCGTGCCCGCTCAGCCTCGCGAGGAGTTCATCTTTGCCCCAGACATCAAGTCCGGGTTCTCCTCGCTCTTGCGCGCGCTTCTTGTACTCCGTCGCGAGCAGCGGCGCATTGCCGGTCAGTCGCCCGGTGGTTACGAGGACGGGTTGGCGAGGTAGCGATGGGTCGAACCCGGGCCCGGCGTAGTTGCTCAGACGCAACTCGTCGAGCTGACCGGTGATCTCTCGCCACGCGCTTTGTCCGATGTTGCCTGCCTTGGACTGAAACGCCCACTGCTCGCCGCCTTTCTGCGCCACGATGTCTTTGCCGAACTCTGTCGGGCCGTGGGTTGGCTGCACCTGTTCGAAGCCCTGCGCGCGGAGTAGAGCCAGCAGTGGCTCGTCCAACGCGCGCTCCGAAACGGTCTCAAGAAAGGCGGCGACGGCGTCGTCTAGCAAGGAGATCATTTCTCTTGCGTTCGTGAAGGGCCAAGAGTCTCGCGTGCTGCTCAGGGGTCAACTCGGGAAGACTCGCCGCGACCTCCGGGGCCACTACTAGCGTCGGCAACGAGAGTTCGCCGTCCGCATTCAAGGACCATCTCAGTCGGTCGAGGGCGCAATAGAGCGCTTCGAACGTGAGAGGCCCCTTAGTTTCTGCCACATTGCCGGTGGCATCCGTGACCGTCCTCATCGTCGCGATGAGCGCCTTGTGGTACCCCTCGGCAAGTTGCGCAGACCCGGCATCAAGCTGAATGACCAAGGCGTCGAGATCGCCGTCACGGACCGCGTCGAGCGACATTGTGAAGTCGCTCGTGATCATTTGGGGAGCAAGGTCCACATCCCTGCCGTCTTGATCCTGAATGACTGATCCGAGCGCGCCCTTGGTCGGTATGACCTCGATATCGCTGAGCAGCGGGTCCCCGGCAAAGGCCAGCGCGCGTAGGGCTTCCTCCGCGAACAGGCCAAAGGCGCGGTCGTACTCGCTCAGATTGAATGGCATTCAAATGACGGTATTTCTGGTCTCGGACGGCACCGGGGCAGTGGGGGCCGATCGGTGTTCCGTGTCTCATTTGTGTCCTACGCCTGCTCAACCGGTGCGCGGGCCGGCAAACCGCTGAAGCGGAATAGCCCGCCACATGGGCGATCCCGGCCCCGTCGCCCACGAAATCCCGCCTGCCCGTCCTCCGCCTCGACAAGGCGGAGGACACTGGTTCGAGCCCAGTATCGCCCATCGCATGAAGCCCTGCTGATGCGGGGGCTTCTGCGTTTCAGGGCTGGATCCGTATCGGCCGCTGTCAGGCTTGCGATCCCTGGTTCTGGCTCGCGGCGTGCCGCTGAGCCGGTGTCAGCCGGGCCCTGCGACGGCTGGCACCTCCTGGGCCTGCTCGCCCAGTGCGGCGGGCAGCTGCTGGCGCGACCGGATGCCGAGCTTGTCGTAGGTGGCGGCCAGGTGCGTCTCGATCGTCTTGACGGTCAGGAACAGCGTCTGCGCGATCTGGCGGTTCGTCATGCCGCTCGCCGCCAGCTCAGCCACGCGTCGCTGGCTCGGGGTGAGCGACTCGACGCCGATCGGGGTGTAGTGGCGGACGCGCTCGCCGGTGGCCGCCAGCTCGTCGTAGGCGCGCTTGGCGAGGCCGGCGGCGCCGCAGCGGCGCGCCAGCGAGAGCGCCTCACGCAGCGGTGGGCGCGCATCGACGCGGCGCCGGGCGCGCCGCAGCGCGGCGCCGAGGTCGGCGAGCGCCTCTGCTCGCACGAGCCGCGCGGGCGAGCCGTCGAGCACGACGACCGCCTCCTCGAGCGCCGCGAGCCGATCGGCGCCGTCGACCGCCATCGCCAGCGCGCACAGCGCGCGCGAGACGAGGGTGGGGGCGCCCCAGTGCCGCGCGTGGGCGAGCGCCGTCTCCGCCATCGCCCGCCCACGCTCGCGATCGCCGAGTGCGACGACGGCACGGGCCGCGCAGATGCGCGCCGGGGGCGCGGGCATCCCGATCACCCCCCAGCGGGTTGAGAGGCGCTCCAGCTGGAGAAAGTCGGCGGCGGCGTGCTCGAAGCGTCCCTGCTCGAAGCGCAGCTGCCCGCGCGCGAACAGCGAGAGCGCGAACCAGACGACGTCCGGGATCTCCCCGGTCATGCCGCTCGCTTCGATCTCGACCTCGGCGGCGTCGAGCTCCCCGCGCGCGACGAGCAGGCTCGCGAGCACCGCTCGCAGCGGCAGCTCGGCGAAGCGCAGCTTGCCGAGGCGAGCGACCTCGAGCGCCTGACGAACGTCCGCCTCGGCCGCAGCGAGGTCGCCGCAGGCCCACGCGACCCCGCCGTTCAGCCACCAGGCGGCGACGAGCTCGGGGGTCGCGCTGCGCCGCCGCGCGTACGCGAGCGCCTGCTCGGCGCCGCGCCGCGCCGCGTCCAGCTCGTCCGCGAGGATCAGCGCGAGCACCGCCCGGCCGGGCGCGAAGAGCTCCGGCTGCTCGACGAAGATGCGGCCGTCGCGCATGAGCGCGCGACGGGCCACCTCGACGGCGTCGGCCGCGGTGCCGTCGAACGCGTGCCACTCCGCTGCGTGCGCGGCCGCGAGACGCCCGCTCGCGCTGTCGGGCTCGATCCGGTCGAGGTACGGCGTCAGCCGTGCGCGTGCGGCGGGAAGCGGTCGCTGCGCGAGCAGGCTCAGCTGCGCCTCCAGCCGGAAGATGCTCTCGACGTCCCCCTGCTCGCCGGCGGCCTCGATCGCACGCTCCAGCAGCGGGAGCGCGTCGTCGGCGCGACCGTTGAAGGTCATCCACGTGCTGACCTTCATGCCCCAGCGGACGGGCAGGCGGGGGTCGCGCTCCTGCTCCTCCAGCAGCGTGGGCAGGACCGCCGCGAACAGCGCCCGGTCGGGCGCGCGGATTCCGGCGGTGACGAGACGGTCGAGGATCCCTGCGCGCAGGTCGTCCGGCGCCGGCTCGCGCAACGCCCGCGTCAGGTAGGCGCTCGCCGAGCGCGGCGCGCCGCTCGCGAGCGCTGCTCCGCCCGCCTCCAGCAGCGTCTCGACTGTCGCGCGCTCGCCGCGAGCCTCGGTCAGGACCAGATGCGTCGCAAGCCGCTGCGCGCTCGCGCCGCCTGCGCGCAGCAACTCCACCGCGCGCGCATGCGCCGCCGCGCGCTCGCCGGCCGGCAGCTCGGCGTCGAGCGCCGTGCGCACGAGCGGATGGATGAAGCGCAGCGTCGCGTCCGGGTCGAGGATCGCGGCGGCGCGCAGCTCGTCGGCGGCGCGCGCCACGGCCGCCTCGTCGAGCCCGACCAGCTCGGCTGCGAGTCGACCGTCGGCGTCGTCGCCGAGCACGACGACGGCCCGCGCGACCGCCTGCGCCTCGGGCGAGAGCCGTGCGAGGCGCAGCTGCACCGTGCGCGTCACCCGCTCCGGCGTCAGCGCGCGCACGCGCGGCGCCTGCTCGGCGACGGGGTGGATCTCCTCGACCGCGAGCGTGCGCGCCAGCTCGCAGAGCAGAAAGGGATTGCCGCCGCTGACCTCGTGGCAGGTCGCGGTGAACGCCTCCTCCGGCTCGTGCTCCAGCTCGTCGGCGAGCAGCGCGGCGGTCCCCCTGAGGCTGAGCGCGCGCGGCGTGAGCCGCCGCGCCAGCGCGTCGGTCGCGATCCGCGCGAGGCTGCTCCTGACCCCGGTCTCGTCCGGCCGGCACGCGAGCACGAGCAGCAGGGGCAGCTCCTCCAGCCGCGGCACGAGGAAGCCGAGGAAATCGAGCGAGGCCGCGTCGGACCAGTGCGCGTCGTCGACCGCGAGCAACAGCGGCTGCTGCTCGGCCAGCGCGGCGGTCAGCCAGTAGAGGCCGTGCAGGACGGCGAACGCGTCGGCGAACTCCTCCTCGGCTGCGCCGTCCTCAGGCATCCCGAGCGCGCCGCGCGCCGCGCCAGCCGCGCCCTGGAACAGCGCCTCGCGCGCCGGCTCGTCGAGCGCCGCAAGCGCCGGCTCGAACAGCTGACGCGCGAGCGCGAACGGGAAGTCGCGCTCCAGCTCCGTCGCGCGCGCAGCCAGCACCCGCATGCCGACTCCGCGGCCGCCCTCACGCGCGACTTGCAGCAGCCGCGTCTTGCCGAGCCCGGCGGCCGCCTCGATCACCGCGAGGCGCCCTGCGCCGGCGCACGCCTCCGTGACGAGCGCGTCGAGCTCGGCCAGCTCCCGCTCGCGCTCCAGCAGCTCGCTCATGCGATCTCAGGGCCTATCTCAGGGTGCTCGCCCCGTAGCGACCGGCGCCAGCGGACTCGAGACTCCTGCCACACGAAAGGAGCGTGCCATGAAGCGGTCCGCTGAAGCGCTGGTCATGAAGGAGATGGTCGCCATAATCGTCGCGATGGCGATCGCCGGCCCGTGCGGGGTGCCGCGGGCGGAGCCTGTGCAGGAGTTCGGCCTGTCGGTGCCGACGCCGCCCCGGCGACGTCGGGGTGCGCTGGCATGTTGAATGCTCGCCTCGGCCGCACGGTCCCCGTCACCGCCGTCGCAGCGCTCATGCTTGCTGCGGCAACGCCTGTGGCACACGCCGTCTCACCCGTCGTGAAGCTCACGGGCAGAGCGTCGCTGACGCGGTTCTCGACGGCGGGCGGCAGCGTCTCGACCGCGGCCAAGTTCCATGTCGCGACGATTTTCTCGACGGACACCCCCGGGACGCCGCTGTTCACCATCCAGAAGGCCGTCACCTTCTTCCCGGACCACTCCGGCTCGAACGGACGACTGTTCAAGTCCTGCAGCGCGGCGCAGATCGAGCGCTTCCACGGCAACATCGGCCGCTGCCCGAAGGGCTCGATCATCGGCAGCGGGACCGTCGAGGCGAGCGCCCTTCAACTGGGCATCACCGCGACCGGCCGCGTGACCATGTTCAACAGCCACCGCGGCAAGAGCATCACGTTCAACATCCAGACGACCCTCCCCGCGTACATCAACGAGTCGCTCGACGCCCCGCTCACGCAGCTGCACGGTACGTACGGCGAGAAGCTCACGCTCGTCGTCCCCCATTCGCTCCAGGAGATCATCTCCGGCGTGTTCGTCGGCGTCCAGAAGTTCGACGTCACAATCGGCGGCGCCGTCCTCGTGCACGGCGTCGAGTTCAGCTTCCTCAAGGCGCGCACCTGCCCCAAGCTGGCGATGCGCGGCGTCTTCGACTTCGAGAACTGGGCAACCGGACAGACCGCCACCGCCACGACCGACGCCAAGGTCCACTGCACGAACGGCTGAACCGGCGAGCTCGCGTGGGCGTGCGTTCTCCCGGCGCGACCCACATCTCGGCACCGCGCTCATCAGCCCCGACTGATGCTCGACAGGGCAACGCGGCCCGAGCGACGCGTGGGTCATCAGCAGCCATGGCACCTCAGCACCGTTCATGGGCGGCTCGACGTGTCGGCTGTCGTCGGCAGCTTGCCGTCTGCGGCGGTTGGGCGGCCGGGGGGACGTATCGGCCTCAGCCCGGGCGGTCCGGCTTTCGCAATGGAGCGCCGGCCGCAGCCACGAGGTCACACATGAGCCGGATTGCCTGCGCATCGTCGAGCCCCTCGGCCCGGACGAGCGAGGACCAACTCGCAAAAGCGAGCGCATGGCCAAGGGCGGCGCGGACGTCGCGGCGAGCGCGGCCCGCTCGTGACGACCGTGCAGGAGCGCCTCGCGCATCGCATCGAGATGCGCCCGCAACCCGCCCATGCCGCCGCGCGCCCTGGCCGCACCGATGCACCGGCACAGCTGGGAGGACGAGTACAGCTTGACCGGCAAGGTGATCGGGTCCCTGCACGCCCGCCACCGCGCGATCGAGTTCAAGAAAGTTCCTCCAGACGCTCGATCGCGAGGTCCCCTCCCAGCTCGACGTGCACCTGATCCTCGACAACGCCTCAACGCACAAGACGCCGACGATCAAGCGCTGGCTGCTCGCCCATCCCCGTTTCGTGTTGCACTTCACGCCGACCAGCTCGTCGTGGCTGAACCTCGTCGAGCGCTGGTTCGGCGACCTGACGAACAAGAAAATCAAGCGCGGCGCGCACCGCTGCGTCCGTCACCTCAACGCCGACATCCGCGCCTGGATCGAGACCTGGAACGAGAACCCCCGCCCCTACGTCTGGACCAAGACCGCCGAAGAGATCCTCGACTCGATCAGCCGCTACTGCACACGAATCAATGCATCAGGACACTAGCGCGCGGACCCCGTCCGTCTCGCTTGCCGCCGCTGTCGCCAGCGACCGCCTGCGAAGAACAGCAGCACGAGCACGACGAGCAGCACCACGCTGACGAGCCCCACGTCGGCCACGACGTCCGCGATCGGGGGTCCCACGACGTAGGCCCCGAGCCCGACGACCAGCGTCCAGATCGCTGCCGAGAACGCGTTCGCGGGCAGGAAGCGCGCGGCGCTCACGCCGTTGATCCCCGCGACCCACGACGGCGCCAGGTAGATCGCGAAAAGGCCATAGCGCTCGAAGAAGCGCTCACCTCGCGTCAGCGTGGTGATGCGCGTCCGCTGGAGCGGCCCGGGCGCAGTCCACAGCGCGCGGCCGCCCTTGCGCCCCAGCAGCCAGCCGGCCACGCCGCCCGTCGTGGCGGCGAGCCAGGCGACGACGAGCAGCTCGGCGAGGTCGAGCTTGCCCTTCGCAGCGTAGATCCCGCCGGCGATCAGGACCGGCTCGCCCGGCCCTGGCACGCCGATCCAGCTCGCCGCGGCCGCGAGGGCGACGCCGACGAAGTCGACGGGTGACCCGTGGAGGTGAGGGGACGACGCACCGATCGGCAGCGCGAGCGGGAGGCGAGACGCGACCACATTGCCACTGAGCAGGCCAGTCCCCGCCGAGAGGAATCCTCCGAGCGGGAACCTGCTGATCCACGGGGCGACCTGGAACAAGGGCATGGCGTCGCCGAAGGACGATAGCTTCGCGCCGCTCGCGCCGAGGCCGCGTGGCGCCGGTGCCGCTACAATCGAACCTGACGTTCACGTAAGGATTCGATTCACCCCGACCCGCCGCCTGTGAGCTCGACCGACACCGCCAGCACGACCCGCCGCCGCCGCAGCTGGCAGCCTGGCGTCCACGCCGAGCACGAACACTACAAGTGGTGGGCGCTGTCGTGCACGAGCCTCGGGATGCTGCTCGCGACGACGAACTCGGGCACGCTGATCATCGCCCTGCCCGACCTCGAGCGCTCGCTGGGCACCAGCCTGCTCGCGCTCGTGTGGGTGATCCTCGCCTACATGATCGCCTCGACCGTGCTCGTGCTCGCGTGCGGGCGGCTGTCGGACCTGTTCGGCCGCAAGCGCGCCTACGTCGCCGGCTTCGTCGTCTTCGCGGCCGCCTCGCTCGGCGCCGGCTTCGCGGCCGACGGCACGCAGCTGATCCTGTGGCGGATCTTCCAGGGCGTCGGCGCGGCGTTCCTGTTCGCGAACGCCTCGGCGCTCGTCACCGACGCGTTCCCGCGTGAGCAGCTCGGCGTCGCGATGGGCACGAACGTGATGGTGGCGGCGGTCGGGCTCGTGATCGGCCCCGTCCTCGGCGGCGTGCTCGTGGCGATCTCGTGGCAGTGGGTCTTCTGGTTCAACGTCCCGCTCGCGCTCGCCGGATCGCTGTGGGGCGGGCTGATCCTGCACGAGCTGGCGAAGCCCGACACGGTGCGTGGCTTCGACCCGCTCGGCACGCTCACGTTCGTCGCCGGCCTCACCGGGCTCGTGCTCGGCATCTCGCGCGGCGGGCTGTCCGGCTGGGACGACCCGGTCGTGCTCGTCAGCCTCGCCGCCTCCGCCGTGCTGCTGCCGCTGTTCGTGCTGATCGAGCACCGCGGCCGTGCGCCGATGCTCGACCTGACGATCTTCCAGAACCGCCTGTTCGCGGCGGCGACGGCGGCCGCGTTCATCAACGGCCTGTCGCGCTTCGCGCTGATGTTCGTGTTCGTCTTCTACTTCCAGGGCGCCCAGGGCGACGACCCGATCACCGCCGGGATCAAGCTCGCGCCGCTCGCGGTCGGGATGCTGATCAGCTCGCCGCTCGCGGGCGCCTGGGCGGACCGTCGCGGCTCGCGCATGCTCGCCGCGGGCGGGATGGTCGTCACGGCCGTCGGGCTCGCTGGCATGACGCTGCTGCAGGCCGACTCCGCCTACTGGCTGTCGAGCCTGTGGCTGTTCGTCGTGGGGATCGGATCGGGCATGTTCAACTCGCCGAACACGGCCGCGATGATGGGGACCGTCCCGCCGCAGCGCCGCGGGATCGCCGCCGGCGCGCGCATGATGCTGCAGAACACCGGCGCGATCCTGTCGATCGCCTTCGTGCTCGCCGTCATCACCGCCGCGGTGCCGAGAGACGTCCTCTTCAAGATCTTCTCGGGACTCGCCTCGGGCCTCACCGCGCAGCAGCTGGCGCCGTTCATCTCGAACATGCACACGGCGCTGTGGGCGCTGGCCGCCGTCTCGCTGCTGGGAGCGTGCGTCTCGCTGATGCGCCCGCGCCAGGGGGCGACCGCGTGAGCGCGACCCCGAAGACGGCTGGAGGCCGTCCCCGCGAGTCAGAACGCGGGGCCGGACGCCCCGCGGAGGTGACCCTCGTGCGGATCGGCGACCTCGCGAGACTCGTCGGCACGACCCCGCGCACGATCCGCTACTACGAGGAGAAGGGGCTGCTTCCGCCGGCACCGGACCGCGCTGCCGGGCAGCACCGCGTCTACGACGAGCAGGACGTCGCGCGGCTGCGCGAGCTGCTGCGGATGCGCAACCTGCTCGGCGTGCCGCTGGAGGAGCTGCGCGAGCTGGTCGCGGTCGATGACGAGCGCGCCGTGCTGCGCAGCGAGCTGCGCAGCACCGACGCGCCCGGCGAGCGCACGCGCATCCTCCACCGCCTCGACGCGCTCGCCGAGCGTCAGCTCGCGGCCGTCGACCGCCGCGCGCAGGAGCTGAAGGCCCTGCGCGAGGAGATCGAGACGCGCCGCGCCCGCATCGCCGAGCTGCTCGGCGAGCTTGGGCGCGGCGCGCCGGATCGTTAGGAGCGCACGGGCACCGCGGCGGATGCCGGCGGACGCTGCGCGAGCTCGCCTGCCGACTCGTGGCCGCGGCGCGGCAGCCACTCCAGCCAGCGCGGCAGGTACCAGTTCCGCTCGCCGAGCAGCGTCATCGCCGCCGGCAGCAGCACCGCGCGCACGATCGTCGCGTCGATCAGGATCGCCGCCGCCAGGCCGACGCCGAGCTGCTTGAACTCGATCGCCGACAGCGTCGCGAAGACGCCGAAGACGGCGACCATGATGATCGCGGCGCTCGTGACGGTGCCGGCGGTCGCCTTCAGCCCGTGGCGGATCGCGTCGTTCGTCGCCATGCCGCGGTCGTGCGCCTCGCGCACGCGGCTGAGGATGAACACGTGGTAGTCCATCGAGAGGCCGAACAGCACGACGAACAGGAACAGCGGCAGCCACGAGGTGATCGCGCCGGTCGATCTGAAGCTGAGCAGGCTCGCGCCCCAGCCGTGCTGGAAGACGAGCACCAGCAGGCCGTAGGCGGCGCCGACCGACAGCAGGTTGAGGACGATCGCCTTCGCCGCGATCACGACCGAGCGGAACGTCACGAGCAGCAGCAGGAACGCGAGCGTCAGCACGAACGCGAAGACCCAGCCGATGCGGCTGCTCATCAGCGCGTTGAAGTCGGCCGTCCCTGCCGTCATCCCGGTCACCGCGACCGTCGCTCCGGGCGGAAGGTCGGCGCGCAGCGCCGGCGTCAGCTCGCCGCGGATCACCGCCAGCGCGTGGCGCGAGGTCGCGTCGGCGCCGTCGCCGTCGATCGGCAGGTCGACGGCCGCCACGCGGCCGTTCTTCGCGACGTCGACGGTGATCGGCTCGTTGACGACGCCGCTGGCGAGGGCGCGTCTGCGCAGTTCGGCGATCGCGGCACGACCGGCCGGCGTGGAGACGGCGTCGCTCTCGATCGCCACCGTCGCGGCGATCTCCTTGCCGGGGAAGGCTGCCTGGATGCGGTCGTAGGTCTGCATCACGGGCAGGCTGCGCGGCAGCGAGTCGGTGCCGGGCTGAGCGGTGCGCATGCCGAGCACCGGGAGGCAGAGGGCGAGCAGCAGCCCGCCGGCGATGAGCAGGGAGGCGAGCGGACGATGCAGGACGGCGTCAACGACTGCTCCCCACATCCGCGGCTCGCGCGCACCGGTATCGGCTTTCGCCCTCCGGCGATCGCGAGCGATCCGCCTGCGGACCATGTCGCCACGCGGCACCCGCCCGCGCTCGACGCGGTCGCCGAGCTTCGACAGCAGCGCCGGCAGCACCGTCAGCGACGCGACGAGCGAGACGCCGACGACGAGGATCGCGCCCATCGCCATCCCGGAGAACGTCGTATCGCCGGCGATGAACATCCCCGCCATCGCGATCATCACCGTCAGGCCGGAGACGAGCACGGCACGGCCCGAGGTCGCCGCGGCCGCCTCCAGCGCGGCCTGCGGGGAGCGGCCGGCGGCGCGCTCCTCGCGCTCGCGGCGCAGGTAGAAGAGGGAGTAGTCCACGCCGACGGCGAGCCCGATCAGCAGCACGACCGAGCCGACGCTGTCCTCGATCGGGATCAGGTGCGAACCGAGTGCGACGAGCCCGAGCGTCGCCATCACGCTCGAGAGCGCGAGCAGCAGCGGGATCCCCGCCGCTACGAGCGCGCCGAACGCGACGACGAGGATCGCGAGCGTGATCGGGATCGACAGCAGCTCGGCCTGCTTGAAGTCGTCGGCGAACATCGTCGAGATCGCCTGGTCGGCGCTCGCGTCGCCGAACTGCTCGATCCGCAGATCCGGGTGGGTGCGCTGTGCGGCGGCTGTCGCGGCGAGCACGCGCTTCACGTCGGCGGCGTCCTGCGCGTCGCCGCGCAGCTCCATCGTCACGACCGCGGCGTGGCGGCTCGGCGCGATCTGGCCGGCCTTGCCCGGTGCGTACGGGGAGTCGACTCTGAGCACCTCCGGCCGTCGCTGCATCCGTTGGACGACGTCCTCGACGGCGCTGCGGAAGGCTGGATCGCTCGTGCGCGCCGTGGGCGACGAGACGAGCACCGTCTCCTGTGCGTGGTGCTGGAAGGCCTTGTCGAGGATGCGGCCGGCGCGGCCCGACTCGCCGGGGCCATTTCTGTTGGACGACGAGTTGGCGCCCACGACGACGTTGCCGAGCGCGAACGCCGCGATCACGAAGGCGACCCATCCGAGTACGGCCGCCTTGCGGTGCCGTGCGCTCCAGCGGCCCGCTCGGGCGGCGAAGTTGTTCGGCGTCATGGTGGGTGTCCTCCCGTGGTCGTTGGCCTCTCGCAGGCTCGCAACGGGGCGGCGCGGCTCCCATGCGGGCGCCCCGCGGGCGAGGGTGCAGCGAGGCACCGGCTGGGGGTGGGGACAGCCCCCGGGTCCGGCGCGGCCGGGTGCGCGCGGAGGGCGCGGCGCAGGTCCCCTAGATGGTCGATTCCACGATCTCGCGGCGCGAGGGGCACGCTGGGCGGCGCTGGGCGCCACGCGGCGTCTTGCCGATGCCACCGGCACCGCCTTCGACACCGCGCGTCGCCCAGCATCCGCCCATCGCACCCCTCGCATCCACGAATCTCGTGGAATCAACCATCTAGGATGCGCTTCCGATGCGGATCCTCCTGCCCGACGAGACGCAGCTCCAGCTCGACGACGACGCCACCGGCGCCGACGCGGCGGCCGCGATCGGCGCCGGCCTGGCGCGCGCGGCGCTCGCCGTCAAGGTCGACGGCGAGCTGCGTGATCTCGCCGCCCCGCTGCACGACGGCGCTCGGCTTGAGATCGTGACGCCATCGAGCCGGGAGGCGCTGGAGCTGCTGCGCCACGACACCGCGCACGTGCTCGCGGCGGCCGTGATGGAGCTGCATCCCGGCGTGAAGATCTCGATCGGCCCGCCGATCGACGGCGGCTTCTACTACGACTTCGAGTTCCCCCACGGGGTTGCGATCTCCGACGCCGACTTCGAGCGCATCGAGGCGACGATGCGCGAGCACGTGAAGGCCGACGAGCGCTTCGCGCGCGAGGACGTGACGGTGGGGGAGGCGCTCGAGCGCTTCGTCCGAGACGACCAGCCGTACAAGGTCGAGCTGATCGAGGATCTCGTCAGAAACGCGGACCCCGCCGACCCGGTCGAGACGGTCTCGCTCTACACGAACGGGCCCTTCACCGACCTCTGCCGCGGTCCGCACGGCCCGGGGACGAAGCGCATCAAGGCGTTCAAGCTGCAGTCGGTCGCCGGTGCCTACTGGCGCGGGGATGCGAGCCGCACGATGCTCACGCGCATCTACGGCACCGCCTTCTTCTCGAAGGAGGAGCTGGCCGAGCACCTCGAGCGGCTCGAGCAGGCGAAGGCGCGCGATCACCGCAAGCTCGGCGCCGAGCTGGACCTCTTCCGCTTCTCGCCGGTCGCACCCGGCGCCGCCTTCTGGCTGCCGAACGGCACGCGCGTGTTCAACGAGCTGGTGGCGCTCAGCCGCGAGATGGGCGAGCGTCACGGGTACACAGAGGTCAAGACGCCGCAGATCTTCGACAGCTCGCTGTGGGAGACGTCCGGGCACTGGGGCAAGTACCGCGAGAACATGTTCCTCACGAGCGCCGAGGAGCGCCCGATGGCGATCAAGCCGATGAACTGCCCCGGGCACGCGCACCTCTTCTCGACCGCGCGCCACTCCTACAGAGAGCTTCCCATCCGTTACTCAGAGCCTGGGCTGCTGCACCGCAACGAGCCGTCGGGCACGCTGCACGGCCTGCTGCGCGTGCGGCACTTCGCGCAGGACGACGCCCACATCTTCTGCACCGAGGAGCAGGTGCAGGACGAGGTGATCGGCTGCCTCGACTTCGCCTTCGCGACGCTCGGGCTGTTCGACTTCGAGGTGCAGCTGGAGCTGTCGACGCGGCCCGAGCAGCGCATCGGCAGCGACGAGATGTGGGACCGCGCGGAGGCGAAGTTGCGCCAGGCGCTCGAGGCCAAGGGGCTCGACTATGAGCTGAACGAGGGCGACGGTGCCTTCTACGGCCCGAAGATCGACTACCACGTGAAGGACTCGCTCGGCCGCTCGTGGCAGCTCGGCACCGTCCAGCTCGACTACTCGATGCCCGAGCGCTTCGGCCTCGTCTACACGGGCGCCGACGACGCCGAGCACCGCCCGGTGATGATCCACCGCGCCGCGTTCGGCTCCTACGAGCGCTTCATCGGGATCCTGATCGAGCACCTCGCCGGCCGCCTCCCCGTCTGGCTCGCGCCGGTGCAGGCGCTCGTGCTGCCGATCGCCGACCGCCACGCCGCCTACGCGGCGGAGGTGACGGAGGCGCTGCGAGCCGCCGGCGTGCGCGTCGAGCTCGACGATCGCAGCGAGTCGGTCGGGCGCAAGATCCGCGACGCCGAGCTGCGCAAGGTCCCCTGCATGCTGGTCGTCGGCGACCGTGAGGCGGAGACGGGCAGCGTCTCGGTGCGTGAGCACGGGGCGGAGGAGGCGAGCGACGTGCCGGTGGCCGAGTTCGCGCAGCGGATCGCCGAGCTGAGCGCCGCGCGTGCGCGATGATGTGGGCGCGTCGCGGTTGCGTCGTACGCCGCTATACTCGCCCGACGTTGATGACCCATCCGTCCACCAGCCCGCGCAACCCCGCTTGACGCGCCACCACGCCGCCAGCTAAGTGCCGGTCCCGCGACGATTCGACCGGCGCCCGCCTGAGCGGGACACGACGCGCATCAACGAACGCATCCGCGTTCCCGAGGTGCGGCTCATCGACGACGAGGGTCAGCAGGTCGGGATCCTCAAGACGCCTGACGCCTTGCGCTACGCGCAGGAGCGTGATCTCGACCTCGTCGAGGTCGCTCCCGAGGCGCGCCCGCCCGTCTGCCGCGTGCTCGACTACTCGAAGTACAAGTACGAGCTCGCGCAGAAGCAGAAGGCCGCGCGCAAGCACCAGCAGCAGATCACGATCCGCGAGATCAAGTTCCGCCCGAAGATCGCGCAGCACGACTACGACACGAAGAAGGGGCACGTCACCCGCTTCCTCAAGCACAAGGACAAGGTCAAGATCACGATCATGTTCCGCGGGCGCGAGGTGACGCATCCGGAGCGCGGCGTGATGCTGCTGGAGAGACTTGCCGAGGAGCTGGCCGAGCTGGCCGTCGTCGAGCAGCGTCCGATCCAGGACGGGCGCAACATGACGATGATGCTCGGGCCTTCGAAGTCGGTGCTCGCCGAGGGCGAGAAGAAGCCCGAGGACGAGAGGGTCGCTGCCGAGGGCGAGCCGGCTGTCGCCGTGGAGGTGGAGCCCGCTGCTGTGGCCGAGGCGAAGCCGGCCCCGGTCGCGGACGCGAGAGCTGCTGCCGACGAGCCGACGGCCGCGGACGCCAGAGCCGAGGAGCCGGTCGCGGACGCGAGAGCTGCTGCCGAGGAGGCGCCAGCCGACGCTTCGAATGGCGACGCCGCGGCGTCTGGCGACGGCGCTGCGCCGGCCGCAAGAAGACCGGCCGCAAAGCGCGCCGCCGCCCGCTAGTGTCGTGAGTCCTTAGTTCGGTGGCGGTTTCTCGAGTGGATCGCGCGCTCGCATTGCGCGACCGCCTGCGCTGAGGCGCGTGCGGTTCGTTGCGAACCTGGGGCGCGCGGCGCTCAGAGGGCGTTCTCTGCTTTACTTCTCGACTCCGATGCCGAAGATGAAGAGCCATTCCGGCGCCAAGAAGCGCTTCAAGCTGACCGCCAAGGGCAAGGTCCGTGGCCGTCACGCGTTCACCAGCCACATCCTCGAGAAGAAGTCGCCGAAGCGCAAGCGGCAGCTCGGCCGGCCGGCCGAGATATCCGCGCATGACGCTCCGCGCGTGAAGAAGCTGCTGGGGGCGGGCAAATGACCCGCGTCAAGCGCTCCGTCGCCGCCCGCAAGAAGCGGCGCGAGGTCCTCGAGCAGACGAGAGGCTTCCGCGGCCAGGCGAACCACAATTACAGACGCGCGAAGGAGGCCTTGCTCAAGGCCGACCAGTACCGCTACCGCGATCGGCGCAACCGCAAGCGCGACTTCCGTCGCCTGTGGATCACGCGCATCAACGCGGCGGCGCGTCAGAACGACCTCTCCTACTCGCAGTTCATGCACGGCCTGCAGCTCGCCGGGGTCGAGGTCGACCGCAAGATCCTCGCGGACATCGCCGTCCGCGATGCAGAGGCGTTCCGCCGATTTGCCGACCACGCCCGCGAGGCGCTGGCTGCGGCTGCATAGCCGATCCGCCGACGCAACTCCATCGGGCGCCGCTCCTTCAAGGACGGCGCCCTTTTTCGTTAAATGACCATCAGCTCCCCACACAACGACCGCCTGAAGGAGATCCGCAAGCTCGCGCGGCGGCGCTCGCGCGAGCAGACGGGGCGCTTCGTCGCCGAGGGCGAGGACCTGCTGCTCGCCGCGGACGAGGCCGGCTGGTCGGCTGTGGAGCGCTACTGCGCAGCCGGCAGCGGCCTCGACGGCGTGGAGGTCGAGGCGGAGCTGCTGGCCGCCGTGTCGCAGCTCGGCTCGGGCACGCGCGCGCTCGGCGTCTACGAGCAGCGCTGGGCGGACGCGCCCGCGGGCCCGCGCTGCGTCGCGCTGCACGGCATCTCCGATCCGGGGAACGTGGGGACGATCCTGCGGTCGGCGCTCGCGTTCGGCGCCTCGAGCGTCGCGCTCGGCCCGGGGTGCGCCGACCCGTACGGTCCGAAAGCCGTGCGCGCGTCGATGGGGGCGGTCTTCGGAGTGCCGCTCGCGCGCTTCGCGGGCGTCGAGCAGCTGCCCGGCACGAAGCTCGCGCTCGACGCGCACGCTCGCGCGTCCCTGCGCGGCGGCGAGCGGGAGCCGCTGACGCTGCTCGTCGGCGCCGAGCGGGCGGGGCTGCCGGACGACGTGCTCGCCGCGTGCGATCGAGTCGTGCGGATTCCGATCGGATCGGAGTCGCTCAACGCCGCGATGGCCGCGACCGTGGCGCTCTACGAGGTCACGCGCGACGCCGTCGCCGCTGACCATAGGATGCGCCCCGCATGATCGAGCGGATCGGACAGCTCCAGCAGGAGGCCGAGCAGGCGATCGCCGCGGCGGCGACGAGCGACGCGCTCGAGCAGGCGCGCGTGCACTACCTCGGCCGCAGAGCGGAGCTGCCGCAGCTGCTGCGCGGCGTCGCGCAGCTGCCGCCGCAGGAGCGCGGCGCCGTCGGCAAGGCGGCGAACGTGGTGCGCAAGGCGCTGGAGGAGCTGATCGAGGCGCGTGGGGCGCAGCTCGGCGCGGCCGAGCTCGACGCGCGGCTCGCGTCCGACCGGATCGATGTGACGCTGCCCGGCGCGCCGCTGCCGCCGGCCGGGGGACTGCATCTGTTGACGCAGACGCGGCGCGAGATCGAGGACGTGTTCGTCGGGCTCGGCTTCAGCGTCGCCGAGGGCCCCGAGGTCGAGACGGTGTACTACAACTTCGACGCGCTCAACCACGCTCCGGCGCACCCGGCGCGGCTGCGCAGCGACACGTTCTACGTCGCGGACGACGTCGTGCTGCGCACGCACACGTCGCCGATGCAGATCCGTGCGATGGAGCAGCAGCAGCCGCCGCTCTTCCTGATCGTGCCCGGCCGCGTCTACCGGCGCGACAGCGACGCGACGCACACGCCGCAGTTCCACCAGATCGAGGGGCTCGCGGTCGACGAGGGCATCACGCTCGCGGACCTCAAGGGAACCCTGCTCGCGTTCGCGCGGGCGATCTTCGGCGACGAGCGCCAGGTGCGGCTGCGGCCGCACTTCTTCCCCTTCACGGAGCCGAGCGTCGAGGTCGACGTCTCCTGCTTCAACTGCAGCGGCGGCCTCATGCGCGACGGCTCGCGCTGTCCGCTGTGCAAGGGCACCGGCTGGATCGAGATCCTGGGCGCGGGGATGGTCGACCCGAACGTCTTCGGCTACGTGCGCGAGCAGGGCTACGACCCCGAGCGGATCCAGGGCTTCGCGTTCGGGATGGGGATCGAGCGGATCGCCTTCCTCAAGCACGGCGTCTCCGACCTGCGGCTGTTCTACGACAACGACCTGCGCTTCCTGCGGCAGTTCTCGGGGGCTTCCTCATGAAGGTCCCGCTGAGCTGGCTGCACGAGTACGTGCGCCCCGACCTCGACGCCGCCGCGCTCGCCGAGCGGCTCGCGCTGACGGGCACCGAGGTCGAGCGGGTGCTGCACCACGGCGTGCCGACCACCGGCTCCGCCGGCGGTGCCCCCGGCTCCGCCGGCGGTGCCCCCGGCTCCGCCGGCGGTGCCCCCGGCTCCGCCGGCGGTGCCCCCGGCTCCGCCGGCGGTGCCACCGACGGGTTCGCGATCGGCAAGGTGCTGAGCGTCGAGCCGCACCCGGACGCCGATCGGCTGCGCGTCTGCCGGGTGGATCTGGGCGGGGAGGAGCCGGCGCAGATCGTCTGCGGCGCGCCGAACGTGGCCGCCGGGCAGACGGTCGCCGTTGCGCAGCCGGGCGCGGTGATGCCGGATGGGACGAGGCTGCGCAAGGCGAAGCTGCGCGGCGTCGAGTCGGCCGGGATGATCCTCAGCGAGCCGGAGCTGCAGATCGGCGTCGAGAGAGCGGGGATCATGGTGCTGGCCGACGACTCGCTCGCGCCTGGAACGCCGCTCGCCGACGTGCTGCCGATCGCGACCGACGTGCTCGAGCTTGAGATCACGCCGAACCGGCCCGACTGCCTGGGCATCTACGGCGTCGCGCGCGAGGTCCACGCCGCGACCGGGGCGCCGCTCGCGCCGGCGCCGTGGAGCGGCGATCTCGGCACGTTCGAGACGCTCGCCGGCGTCGAGGTCGTCGTCGAGACCGAGCGCTGCACGCGCTTCACCGCGCGCGTGTTCGCGGACGTCGAGATCGGGCCGTCGCCGGCGTGGCTGAAGGCGCGGCTGATGGCCGCGGGCCAGCGGCCGATCTCGAACGTCGTCGACGTCACGAACTACGCGATGCTGCTGACGGGCCAGCCGCTGCACGCGTTCGACCTCGACCACGTCGCGGGCGGGCGGCTCGTCGTGCGCGACGGACGCGAGGGCGACGAGCTCGTGACGCTCGACGGCGAGACGCGCCAGCTCGACTCCGACATGGTCGTGATCTGCGACGACGACGGGCCGACGTCGCTCGCGGGCGTGATGGGCGGCGCGCGCTCCGAGGTCCACGCGGGGACGACGCGCGTGCTGCTCGAGTCGGCGACGTGGGACGGCCCGAGCATCCAGCGCACCTCGACGCGGCTCGCGCTGCGCAGCGAGGCGTCGGGGCGCTTCGAGAAGGGCCTCGCGCCCGAGCAGGCGATCGACGCGCTCGCGGTCGCGACGCAGCTGATGGTCGAGCTGTGCGGCGTGCGCCTCGCGGTGGGGACGCTCGACGTCGACGGCCCGGCCGGCCGCGATCGCTCGCACGCCGTGATCCGCCTGCGCGACGCGCGCGTGAGCGGGCTGCTCGGCGCCCCGATCGCGCGCGAGCGCTCCGCCGAGATCCTGACCGCGCTCGGTTTCGGCGTCGCCGACGCCGACGACGGCCTCGACGTGACCGTGCCGGGCTTCCGGCGCAACGACGTCACGCGCGAGGCCGACCTGATCGAGGAGGTGGCGCGGATCGACGGCGTCGACAAGCTGCCGGCGACGCTGCCCGCCACCGGTCATGCCGTCGGTCGGCTCACGCCCGCGCAGCGGCTGCGGCGGCGCGCCGCCGACACGCTCGCCGGCGCCGGGCTGCACGAGGTCGTCGGCTGGTCGTGGAGCGCGCCGGAGCTGGCTGACCGGCTGCGGCTGCCGCGCGACGACCCGCGGCGGCGCGCGCTCGCCGTCGAGAACCCGATGTCGGCCGAGCACGGGCTGATGCGCACGATGCTGCTCGGCTCGCTGCTCGACGTCGCGCGGCGCAACGTCGCGCACGGCATGCCGGACGTAGCGATCTTCGAGTCGGGCGCGGTCTACCGCCCGATCGACGGCCGGCCGCTGCCGGCCGAGCCGCACACCGTCGGCGTGCTGCTGACGGGCGCAGTGCGCGTGCCGAGCTGGCGCGAGCCCGGGCCCCCGGTTGCTGACTTCTTCGCTGCGAAGGGGGTGCTGGCTGCGCTCCTCGATGCGTTGCGGGTCGACTGGACGGTGGAGACGGCCCGCCCGCCCGAGCCGTTCCTGCATCCCGGCCGGGCCGCTTCGGTGGTGGTCGGCGGCGCCTCGATCGGCTGGCTCGGCGAGCTGCATCCGTCGATCGCGGCCGAGTGGGAGCTGAGCGGTGCCGTCGCCGGCTTCGAGCTGGATCTCGACGCCGCGATCGCCGCTGTCCCCGGACCGGTGCGCTATGCCGACTACACCTCGTTCCCCGAGGTGCGGCTCGACCTCGCCGTCGTCGTGGCGGACACCGTCGCGGCGGCCGACGTCGTGCAGGCTGTTCGCGAGGCAGGCGGGCCGCTGCTCGCGGCCGTCGAGGTCTTCGACGTCTACCGCGGCGAGCAGGTCGGCGCCGGCGAGCTGTCGCTCGCTTTGCGGCTCGCGTTCCGCTCGCCCGAGCGGACGCTGACCGACGAGGACGTCGCCGAGCGGCGCGCCGCGATCGAGGCGGCGTTGGCCGAGCGGGTCGGAGGGCGGATCCGTGCCTAGCGTCGCCGTCTTCGGTGCATCCGGCTACGCGGGCGCGCTGGCGGCGTCGCTGCTGTGGCGCCATCCCGAGTTCGACCTCGTAGCGCTCACCTCGCGCTCCGATGCGGGGCGGCGGCTCGACGACCTCTATCCGCGGCACCGCGTGCCGCTCGTGATGGAGGAGCCGGACCTCGACCGCCATGCGGACGGGCTCGACGCGGCCGTCGTCGCGTATCCGCACCACGCGGCGGCGCCGGTCGTCGCGGGGCTGCGCGAGCGGGGCGTGCGCGTGGTGGACCTGAGCGCCGACTTCCGCCTGCGCACGCTCGCGACGTACGAGCAGTGGTACGGAGCGCACCCCGTCCCCGCGCTCCTCGAGGATGCCGTCTACGGCCTGCCTGAGCTCGGCTACCGCGACGCAATCCGCGACGCCCAGATCGTCGCCAACCCCGGCTGCTTCCCGACCGCTGCGCTGCTCGCGCTCGCCCCGCTCGCCCGCGCGGGCCTCCTCGGCGACGTCGTGATCGACGCGAAGACGGGCGTCTCCGGCTCCGGTCGCGGGGCGACCGACGCGACGCACTTCGTGACCGTGGACGAGAACGTCGCGGCGTACAAGGTCGCCGGCCACCGCCATGCGCCGGAGATCGACCAGGAGCTGGCCGTGCTCGGTGCCGAGGTCGATCCGGTCGTGTTCGTGCCGCATCTCGTGCCCGTCGACCAGGGCGAGCTGATCACCGCCTACGTGAAGCCGACGCGTGAGGCCGGGGAGGCCGAGCTGCGGGCGCTGTATGACGAGGCGTACGCCGGCGAGGCGTTCGTCGAGCTGGCGACTGCTCCGCCGGGCACGCGCGACGTGACCGCCACGAACATCTGCCGCATCTCCGTCCACGCTGACCGCCACGACGGTCGCGTCGTCGTCTTCGCGGCGATCGACAACCTCTGGAAGGGGACCTCGTCGCAGGCGGTGCAGAACCTCAACCTGATGTTCGGCCTCGACGAGGGCACGGGGATCGGCCTGTGACGCCGCCGTTCTTCACGTCCCGTTGGGTGGAGCGGCCCGAGCACGTGCACGAGCTGGACGGCGGCCTGCCGGCCGGCTTCCGTGCCGCGGCGGCCGCTGCCGGGCTCAAGCGCGACGGCGCGCTCGACGTCGGCCTGCTCGTCTCCGACGACGAGCGGACCACGAGTGCTGCGCGCTTCACGCGCTCGGGGATCGTCGCCGCGCCCGTGCAGCTGTGCCGCGAGCGCTGCGACCTCGCGCACCTGCGCGCGGTCGCCGTCAACGCCGGCAACGCGAACGCCGCGACGGGCGTGCCGGGCTTCGAGAGCGCGGGCGCGACGCAGATCGCCGCCTCGCGGCTGACCGGCCTCGATCCTGCCGGCGTCGCGGTCGGCTCGACCGGCGTGATCGGCGTGCAGCTGCCGGTCGATCTCGTGCTGAGCGGGCTCGAGGCGGCGCGCGAGCAGCTGCGGCCGGACGGCGACGCCGACTTCGCGGCCGCGATCCAGACGACCGACGCGTTCGAGAAGCGCGCTGCGCTGCGCGTCACACTGCCGTCCGGCGAGGTGCGCCTGAGCGCGCAGGCGAAGGGGGCGGGGATGATCCAGCCGAGCTTCGCGACGATGCTGTGCTTCGTGCAGACCGATGCCGCGCTCGACCCCGAGACGGCCGACCTGCTGCTCGGCGTGACGGTCAAGCGCTCGTTCGACCGCATCTCGGTCGACGGCCAGCTGTCGACGAATGACACCGCGATCCTGATGGCGAGCGGCGCGAGCGGGGTGGAGGTGGTGCCGGAGTCGCCCGACGAGCTGGCGCTCGGGGAGGCGCTCGACGCGCTGCTGCGCCAGCTCGCGCTGCTGATCGTGCGCGACGGCGAGGGCTCTCGGCGCGTCGGCCGCGTGGTCGTGCGCGGCGCTGACGCCGAGCCGGTCGAGCGCGCGGCGAGGGCGGTGGCGAACTCTCCGCTCGTGAAGGCCGCGCTGCACGGCGGCGACCCCAACTGGGGACGGATCGCGCAGGCGGTCGGGGGCGTGCTGCGGGACGCGCCCGTCGACCTCGACATCGCGATCGAGGGTGTGCCGGTGTGCGAGGGCGGCGCGGCGCGGCCGTTCGACGAGCCGACGCTGGCGCAAGCCGTCGCGGGCGACGAGGTGGAGTACGCGATCGGACTCAACGACGGCGAGGTCCGCGCGGAGACGGAGGTCTTCTTCTCCGACCTCTCGCACGAGTACGTGACGATCAATGCGGACTACACGACATGACGAACGGACCTGAGATGCGCGATGTCGCAACGCTCCTCGAGGCGCTCCCGTACATCCGCGAGTTCCACGGCAAGACCGTCGTCATCAAGTACGGCGGCGCGGCGATGACCGACCCCGAGCTGCGCGAGGAGTTCGCGCGCGACGTCGTGCTGCTCAAGTACGTCGGCATCAACCCGATCGTCGTGCACGGCGGCGGCCCCGACATCACCGCGTACATGGAGCGGCTCGGGATGCCGGTCGAGTTCGTCGGCGGGCTGCGCGTGTCCGACGCCGAGACCGTCGAGATCGCGAAGATGGTGCTCGTCGGCAAGGTCAACAAGGACATCGTCCTGCGCCTCGGCCGCCACGGGCAGCCGGCGATCGGGCTGTGCGGCGACGACGGGCTGCTCTTCCGCGCCGCGCGCCAGACGGCGCCGGGCGGCGAGGACATCGGCTTCGTGGGGCGGATCGAGCGCGTCGAGACGGGCGTGATCCACCACGTCGCGCAGGACTACATCCCGGTGGTGGCGTCCGTCGGCGCCGACCGCGACGGCCACTCGTACAACATCAACGCCGACGAGGCGGCCGGAAAGCTCGCACGCGAGCTGGGGGCGTACAAGGTGATGTTCCTGACCGACGTGCGCGGCTGGCTGCGCGATCCGACCGACCCGGAGAGCGTCATCTCCGAGGTCGGGGCGGACGAGGTCGAGGCGGCGCTCGAGACGGTCGAGGGCGGCATGCGGCCGAAGCTCGCCGCGTGCCTGGACGCGATCCACGGCGGCGTCAGCCACGCGCACATCGTCGACGGTCGCATCCCGCACTCGCTGCTGCTGGAGCTGTTCACGCACGCCGGCATCGGCACGAAGGTCAGGCCGGCCTCGTGAGCCTCGCCGAGCTGCAGGCGATCGAGGCCGCACACGTGATCCCCTCCTACGCGCGCTACCCGGTCGAGATCGTGCGCGGTGCGGGCACGCGGATGTGGGATGCCGACGGCCGCGAGTACCTCGACTTCCTGTCCGGCATCTCGGTGCTGAACGTCGGCCATTGCCATCCGGCGGTGGTGGAGGCGGTGCGCGAGCAGGTGGGGCGGCTCACGCACGCGACGAACCTCTTCTACACCGAGCCGGCGATGCGGCTCGCCGCGCGGCTGGCGGACAGCTCGCTCGGCGGCAAGGTCTTCTTCTGCAACTCCGGGGCGGAGGCGAACGAGGCGGCGCTGAAGCTCGTGCGCAAGGCGCGGCCCGGCGGCGGGATCGTCGTCGTGCACGGTGCCTTCCATGGGCGCACGTACGGCGCGCTCTCCGCCACGCCGCAGGAGTCCAAGCAGGCGCCGTTTGCGCCGCTCGTGCCGGGCTTCGCCGTCGTGCCGCCGGAGCCGGCGGCGTTGGAGGCGGCGGTCGACGAGCGCACCGCGGCCGTGCTGCTGGAGGTCGTGCAGGGCGAGACGGGCGTGCATCCGCTCCCCGACGAGCTGCTGCAGGCCGCGCGCGTCGCCTGCGACCGCGTCGGCGCGGCGCTCGTGTTCGACGAGATCCAGACGGGCATGGGGCGGACCGGCACGCTGTGGGCGTACGAGCAGACGGGCGTCGTGCCCGACGCCCTGACGAGCGCGAAGGCGCTCGGCGGCGGCCTGCCGATCGGCGCGCTCGTGACGGGCGAGCGGCTGGCCGACGTGTTCGCGCCCGGCGACCACGGCTCGACGTTCGCCGGCGGCCCGCTCGTCGCCGCGGCGGCAAACGCCGCCTTCGACGTGCTCGCGGACCCCGCGCTGCTGGCGCGCGTGCGCGAGCTGGGGGAGCGGCTGCGCGATGGGCTCGCCGCGCTGCCCGGCACGGCGGACGTGCGCGGCCGCGGCCTGATGGTCGCGTTCGAGACGGCTGACGCGCCAGGGCTCGTGCGCCGCGCGCTGCTGGAGGAGCGGCTTGTGCTCAACGCCACCGGGCCGAGCACCGTACGGCTGCTGCCGCCGCTCATCGTCACGCAGGACGAGGTCGACGAGGCGCTCGCGCGCGTCGGCCGGCTGCTCGCCGCGAGCGTCGCGTAACGTTCCCGCCCGCCATGACCGTGACCGATCACACCGAGGTCCACCGGATCGCCGCCGCGCCCGCGCGCACGGCGTCCTACGAGGCCGACCCGAACGAGGTCCGCCGCGTCCTGCTGCTCTACTCGGGCGGGCTCGACACGAGCGTGATGCTGAAGTGGATCCAGGACGAGTACGGGGCGGAAGTCGTCTGCCTCACCGTCAACCTCGGCCAGCCGGGCGAGGACTACGAGGTCGTCAAGGGCAAGGCGCTGATGCTCGGCGCGATCGAGTGCCACGTCGTCGACGCGCGCGAGCGGTTCGCGCAGGACTTTCTCGTCCCGGCGATCAAGGCCAACGCGCTCTACGGCGGCGGCTATCCGCTCTTCACCGCGCTCGGCCGCCCGCTGATCGCACAGCTCGCGGTCGACTACGCGCGCCAGAGCGGTTGCGACACGATCGCCCACGGCTGCACCGGCAAGGGCAACGACCAGGTCCGCATCGAGACGACGATCGCGACGCTCGCGCCCGAGCTGAAGGTGATCGCGCCGGTGCGCTCGTGGCAGATGGGCCGCGAGGAGGAGATCGCCTACGCGCGCGAGCACGGGATCCCGGTCAAGGGCGGCACCGAGACCGCGCCGTACTCGATCGACGACAACCTGTGGGGCCGCTCGTCGGAGGGCCGCTGGATCGAGGACCTCGCGCATGCGCCCGAGGACGACGTGTTCCAGCTCGTGACGCGGCCCGAGGAGGCGCCCGACGAGGCCGACGTCGTGACCGTGACGTTCGAGGCCGGCGTCCCGGTCGCGCTGAACGGCGAGCGGCTCGGACTCGTCGAGCTGCTGGAGCGCGCTGCGGAGATCGGCTGCAGGCACGGCGTCGGGATCGTCGACCACATCGAGGACCGCATCGTCGGCCTCAAGGTGCGCGACATCTACGAGGTGCCGGCGGCGGCGATCGTGCTGACCGCGCATCAGGAGCTGGAGCATCTCGTCGGCACGATCCATCAGAACCAGTTCAAGACTGGGCTCGACCAGAAGTGGGGCTATCTCGTCTACGCGGGCCTGTGGTGGGAGCCGCTGCGCACGGATCTCGACGCCTACATGGACGCCGTCAACGCGCAGGTGACCGGGACGATCGGCCTGAAGCTCTACAAGGGCTCGGTTCGGGTCGTCACGCGCGAGTCGCCGAACGCCGTCTACGACGCCTCGCTCGCCTCGTTCGCCGAGTCTGGCGGCCTGTTCTCGCAGACCGCCTCGCCGGGCTTCATCGAGCTGTGGTCGCTGCAGTCGCGGCTGGCGTACCGGCTGCGCAACCGCGCGTGAGCGGCGCGGGCCGGCACGAGCGGTTTCGGCCGCCGGTCGCGGGGTAGACGGAGGCCCATGTCCGACAACGGCTACAAGGCGCTCGGCTTCGCCGTCTGGAAGGGCGGCTTGTGGTACCTGCGGCGGCGCTACGGGACCGCCAGGCGCGTCGGTGTCGGCGCGCTCGCGGCCGGCGCCGTCGTGGTCGCGGGCGCCGTCGTGCTGGCGCAGCGGCGCAACGGCCGCACGCGCTGATCGCGCGCGCGGCCGCGGCCGCCGAGGGTCGGTCCCCGGCGTCCGCCGCGAGAGGTAGCCTGCTCACGGAGCGTCGGTGTGATGCCGGCGTCCCGGCCACTACCTCGATGCACCTCTCCATGCCGCCCGAAACCCCTCCGCCCGACGACGCGCGGAGGCCCTCGCCCACGGAGGCGAACGTCGTCGATCCCGAGGTGCTCGCGGAGCGCCGCGCCCAGCGCGCCGAGCAGGCCGAGCAGTCGGCCGCACGCCGCGCGGCCGACGCGCAGGTGCTCGCGGCGCAGCTCGCGCGCGAGCGCGCTCGGCTCGAGGCCGAACGCGACGCCTCGCGCGCAGAGGCGGCTGCGGCGCGCGAGGGCGCCGACGCGGCGATCGCGGAAGCGCGGCACCTGAAGGGCGAGCGCGACGAGCTGCGGGCGGCACTCGACCAGGCCCGCGAGGAGCGCGACGCGCTGGCGGCCGCGCGCGAACAGCGCCGCGCCAGTGCGCCGGCCGCGGTTCGGTCTGCCGACGGTCCGCCAAAGCCAGCTGCGACGAACGGGAACGGAACGGGCGTCGCCGGACTGCCCGCAGCGTGGCCGACCGCGCTGCGGCGCGAGCTGCTCGTCGCGCGCGGTGCCGCGGGCATTCAGCTGCCCGCGGCGGCTGGGCGGCCAGCCGCACCGGTCCCGGGCCTCGCGCGCGAGCGTCGGCTCGTTGCGCTGCGCGTCGAGGCGGGCCCCGCCTTCCGCGCGGCGCCGCCGGCCTCCCAGCGCCGGGGCGATCGGGCGGCGCCGATCACCGCGCTTGCACTCGAGCGCGAGCGCTCGAGCCGTCTGCAGGCCCAGCTCGACGGCAGCCTCGCCGTGCAGCGCGAGCTGCACACGCACATCGCTGCGCTGCAGCGCTCGGTGCACCAGCGGGTCGAAGCGGAGCGCCGCATCGAAGTCGCGCTGCGCCGCGTCCGTGAGGAGCTGACGGCGGCGAACCTGCTGGCCGTCCGGCGCGCTGAGCCGCCTGCCGCCAGCCCCGACGCCGATTCCGCGCCTGAGGCGCTCGCGGCCGACACGGCCAGCGGTCCGCCGCGCGCCGCCGCCGGGACGGCCGCGCCGGCGGTGGTGCCGACACCGGCCGCCGACGCACCTCCCGCGACCCTCGGTGCGGCTGACCTGCCGGCTGCTCCGGCGACCGTTCCGGCCGACGTGGAGGTCGCAGCGGTCGTTGCTCCTGCGGCCGCCGGCGCGGCGCCAGAGGCACCCGGCAGCCTCGACCCGCTGCGCCTGCATGCGGCGCGTGAGCGGCTGCGTGCCACTGCCCCGCCGCTCGCCGCGCTGCCCACCGGCACGCCGGCGCCGTGGCTGACGGCCGCCCTCCGGCGGCTGCTGACCAGCGAGCCCGAGACGGCCGGGCGGATCGCGGTCGGCCTGCTCCCGGCGCAGGGGCTGGCGGCGCAGCAGCGGCTGCGCTACGACCTGCTGTTGGCCGGCCGCGGCTGCTTCGCGGTCGACGTCGTTCCCGGCACCGCGACGGTCACCCCGCGGACCACGCCGCGGCCGCGCAGCGCGCGCGACCTGAGCATCGTGGCCGACGGCGCCGGCTTTGCGCGCCTGCTGCACGGTCGTCGCAGCCTGCGCCGCCCCGCGCGCGTGCGCGGCGGGCGCCGGGCGCTGCGCGAGCTGCGCCGCCTCGCGCGCGCGCCGCTCGGGATGCGCGATCTCGGCAGCGCCGGCGTGACGCTCGACCCGGCGCTCGCGCTGCGGCTCGTCGCGCTCGCGATCGACCCCGAGGCGACGCGCGGCGAGCGCTTCGCGATCGCGCATGCCCCGCTCGCGGGCGGGCCGGTCGACGCATGGCTGCGGATCGCCGACGGCACGCCACCGCTCGTCCTCGACGCTGCACCCGCGGAGCCGCTGCGCCTGACGCTCCGCTGCACGCGCGGCGCGCTGCTGGCGCTGATCGCCGGCGTGGAGCCCCCGCCCGGCGAGGCAGGGACGGCCGACGGTGACGAGCAGGCACTCGCGCTGCTGCGCAGCTGGATCGCCAGCACAGAGCACCCCGCCGCCTGAGCGCGGCGCCTGCAGCAACACCCCGGAAAGAGCGGGAACTGCGGCTGCGACAGGGGGGCGAGGCGTCCGGCTCGGGGCCTACCATGACGGGCCCGTGTCGACGCCGTCCTGCGCCCACCTCCACGTCCACTCCGAGTACTCGCTGCTCGACGGGGCGTGCAAGATCGATGCGCTCGCGGCGCGCGCGGCGGCGTTCGACCAGCCGGCGCTCGGACTGACCGACCACGGCGTGATGAACGGCTCGGTCGAGCTGTTCAAGGCATGCAGGAAGCACGGGATCAAGCCGCTGCTCGGCTGCGAGGTCTACGTCGTCGACGACCGCAGATTCCGCGAGGGGCGCGTCGAGCGCAACCACCTGACGCTGCTGGCCGAGAACCCCGCCGGCTACCGCAATCTCGTCAAGCTCTCCTCGGCCGGCTTCCTCGAGGGCCTGCACCGCGGCAAGCCGGGCGTCGACCTGGAGCTGATGTCGCAGCACTCGGACGGGATCATCGTCCTCACCGGCTGCCTCGCCTCGCGCTTCTGCCAGCGGCTCGTGCACGACCGGCCCGACGAGGCGCGCGCCCACATCGACGACCTGATGGAGGCGTTCGGCCGCGACCAGGTCTACTTCGAGGTGCAGAAGAACGGCATCGCCGACCAGGACAAGGCGAACGAGGGCATCGTGCGGATCGCGCGCGAGGTCGGCCGCCCGCTCGTCGGCACCGGCGACGTGCACTACCTCCGCAAGGAGGACTACCACCACCACACGGCGCTGCTGTGCGTGCAGACGAAGTCGACGCTCGCCGAGCCGAAGATGACGTTCGACACGAACGAGTTCTATCTCAAGTCCAACGACGAGATGGCGGCAGCGTTCGCAGAATGGCCCGATGCGCTCCCCACCACGCTCGAGATCGTCGACCGGTGCGACGTCGAGATCGAGCTCGGCCAGCAGCTGATCCCGCGCTACCCGACGCCGAGTGGCGAGGATGAGGGCAGCTACCTGCGCGCGCTCGTGCTGGAGGGGCTGCACCAGCGCTACGGAAGCCCGCTGCCGGCCGAGGCGGTCGAGCGGATGGAGATGGAGCTCGCGGTCGTCGACAAGATGGGCTTCAACGCCTACTTCCTGATCGTGTGGGACTTCGTCAAGTACGCGAAGGACAACGGCATCGCCGTCGGCCCGGGCCGCGGCTCGGCGGCCGGCTCGATCGTGGCCTACTGCCTGCAGATCACGGACGTCGACCCGCTCCGCTACGACCTGCTGTTCGAGCGCTTCCTCAACCCCGAGCGCGTCTCGATGCCGGACATCGACATCGACTTCTCGGTGCGCGGCCGCGAGCGCGTGATCCGCTACGTGACGGACAAATATGGAAGAGAGTCGGTCGCGCAGATCGTCACGTTCGGCAAGATGTTCCCGCGCGCCGCGACGCGCGACGCCGCGCGCGTGCTCGGCCACGACTACGGCGCCGGCGACCGACTCGCAAAGCTGATCCCGGACCCGATCATGGGTCGCCCGCCGTCGTTCGAGGACTGCCTGCAGCCGGGCGAAGAGCTGCGCAGAGCGGTCGACAGCGACCCGATCGCGAGACAGATCGTCGACGTCGCGCGCGGGCTGGAGGGGATCGTGCGCAACTCCTCGATCCACGCGGCCGCGGTCGTGATCGCCGACCGCCCGCTGACCGACATCGTGCCGCTCCAGCTCGCCGACGCCGGCACCGACGAGTCGGGCGACAAGGTGTACCGCACCGTCACGCAGTTCTCGATGAAGCCGGTCGAGGAGCTCGGCCTGCTGAAGATGGACTTCCTCGGGTTGCGCAACCTGGACGTGATCGAGGACGCGCTCGACATCGTCGAGCGCTCGGCCGGGGGCACCGACGGCAGAGCCGTTGGTCGACCCGACATGACGACGCTGCCGCTCGACGACGCGAAGACCTACGCGATGCTCGCCGCCGGCGACTCGATCGGCGTCTTCCAGTTCGAGTCCGAGGGCATGCGCGAAGCGCTCAAGAAGGTCCGCCCGACCGAGTTCGAGGACCTCGTCGCGCTCGTCGCGCTCTACCGCCCCGGCGCGATGGACCAGATCCCGACGTACGCGCGCGGCAAGCGCGACCCCGACACGGTCACGTACCTCGACGACCGCCTGCGGTCGATCGTCGAGTCGACGAAGGGCGTGATCCTCTACCAGGAGCAGGCGATGCAGATCGCCAAGTCGCTCGCCGGCTTCTCGGGCGCGAAGGCGGACGACCTGCGCAAGGCGATCGGCAAGAAGAACCGCGCCGCGATGGCCGAGCTGAAGCCCGAGTTCGTCGCCGGCTGCCAGGCGTCCGGCACGAGCGCGAGCGTGATCGAATCGCTGTGGCAGACGAACGAGAAGTCGGCCGACTACTCGTTCAACAAGTCGCACGCCGCCTGCTACGCGCTGATCTCCTACCGCACCGCCTGGCTGAAGGCGAACTACCCCGCCGAGTACATGGCCGCGCTGATCTCCTCGGTGATGGACACGAAGGACAAGGTCCCGTTCTTCGTCGCGCAGACGGAGCAGATGGGGATCGACATCCTGCCGCCGGACGTCAACGAGTCCGACCACGAGTTCATGGTCGTCGGCGGGCGCATCCGCTTCGGCCTCGACGCGGTGAAGGGCGTCGGTTACGGCGCCGTGGAGGCGATGAAGGCCGCGCGCGAAGAGGGCGGCCCGTTCGCCTCCATCTGGGACTTCTGCGAGCGCGTGGACGGCCGCACGGTCAACAAGAAGGCGATCGAGGCGCTGATCAAGTGCGGCGCGTTCGGCTCGACCGGCGCCACGCGCAAGGGCATGCTCGCGGTGCTCGAGCAGGCGCAGGCGTCGGGGCAGAAGTCCCAGCAGGACGCGCAGATCGGGCAGGGCTCGATCTTCGATCTGACCCCGCCCGCCGACGCCGCCGGAGCGGGCAACGGCGCTGCCGCGGCGTTCGCGGCGCCGAGCCACCCGCCGATCCCGACCGAGGAGTTCGAGCAGGCGGAGCTGCTCGCGGTCGAGAAGGAGTCGATCGGCCTGTTCGTCTCCGCGCATCCGCTCAAGGCGGTGCGCGAGGCGATGCGCCTGAGAGTCGACTGCTCGCTCACGCAGCTCGCCGACCGTCGCGACGGCGAATGGGTCACGGTCGGCGGGATCATCACGCAGGCGAAGAAGATCCGCACGAAGAGAGGCGACCCGATGATGTTCGCCACGCTCGACGACCTCGAGGGGAACGTCGAGATCCTCGTCTTCGGCAGAGCGTTCGCCGCGCACGAGGAGGCGCTCGGGCTCGACTCGGTCGTGCTCATCCGCGGCAAGGTCGATCACAAGGACGCTGCGAAGACATGCGTGATCGTGCAGGAGGCGACCCGCTTCGAGCCGACCGAGGCCGAGGTCGAGGCCGCCCGCAAGCAGGCGCGCGCGATCCCCGTCGGCCCGCCGCCGGTGCGCCTGCGACTCGACGCGACCGTGCTGGCCGCGGGCGTGATCGAGGACCTCAAGCAGCTGATCGCCCTGCATCCGGGCGAGTCCGACGTCGTGCTCGACCTGCAGACCTCGCGTGGGCTGCGCAAGCTGAAGCTCGGCCCCGAGTATCGCGTCGCGGCGACGAACGCCGCGCTGCGCGCCGAGCTCGACCACCTGCTCGGCGCCGCGATGCTCGACGCCGTCGCCGCCTGAGCACGGGAGCCGCCTACAGGTCGCGCCGCGCGAAGCCCCACGCGGAGACGACGCCCGCCAGCCCGACGTACGCCGCCGTCCACAGCTCGAGCAGCGGCCCCCCGGCATGTGAGGAGCCGAACGGCCCGAGCTGGATCAGGGCGCCGGTGAAGCCCGACTGGTCGGCGGTGAGCGCGTGCAGGCCGGCCTGGTAGAGCGCCTCGAACGGCAGCGCGATCGCCACCACGTGGGCGATCTGGCCGAGCGAGGGGGAGCCGATCGCGTCGGCGATCGACTGCATCAAGCCGGCCACGAGCCCGGCCCCGAACAGCATGAAGATCACGATCCCGTTCGCGGTCGCCGACAGGAAGACGGAGCCGAGCAACGCGAGCGCGACGATCACCACGCTGCCGGCGGCGAGCGCCAATCCCGGTCCTGCCACGGTGTCCGGCCAGCGACCCGACGCCTGGTGGACGATCAGCGTCGTCGCCGCGTAGACCGCGAGCACGTACGCGACGCACACCGCGGCTGCGGCGGCGAAGCGGCCGAGCAGCAGCGACGTCCGCCCCAGCGGCCGCACGACGAGCGGTTGCAGCAGGCCGCGCTCCGCGTCGCCGCGCACCGCGCCGAGCGTCAGGAAGACCGCCAGCACCGTCGCGAGGAAGAGGATCGCGAACATGCCGAGGCCGAGCATCGTCGCGGCGACGAGCCCGGTCGTGTCGAGCGTGCCGATGTTGCGCCCCGTCGTGAACGAGCCGGACCGCTCAAAGACCTTGGCGGTCGCGAACGCGAACAGGCCGAGGAACAGCAGCGTCAGCAGCAGCACGACGACGAACACGCGGCGGCGCACGCTCTCGCGCAGCGCGTAGCCGGCGACGATGACCGCGCCGCTCACGCCGCGCCCTCCTGACGCTCGCCGACTGCGTCGAGGTAGGCCTCCTCGAGCGTGCTCGTCAGCAGCCGCACGCCGTAGATCCGCTCGCCGTCGCGCACGAGCGCGGCGACCAGCTCCGGCACCTGCTCGCGCGTCGCCTGCGCGAAGCGGCGCACGCCGCCGGCCGTCTCGACCTCGACGCCGCCGGCATGCACGAGATCGCCGGGACGGCCCGCGGCCACGACCTGCCCGTCGGCGAGGATCGCGACGCGGTCGCAGACCAGCTCGACCTCGCTCAGCAGGTGGGAGTTCAGCAGCACCGCGACGCCGCGCTCGCGCAGCCGCTCGAGCAGCTCGCGCACCATCCGCCGGCCGACCGGGTCGAGCGCGCTCGTCGGCTCGTCGAGCAGCAGCAGGCGCGGGTCGCCGACGAGCGCCTGCGCGATCCCGAGCCGCTGCTGCATGCCCTTCGACATCGCCTCGACGCGCCGCTCGCGCGCGTGCAGCAGGTCGACCTGCTCCAGCAGTGCGGTGCGCTCGGCGGCGCCGCCGTCCGAGCCGGCGAGGCGCTGGTGCAGGAAGAGGACCTCCTCGGCGCGCGCCCAGCCTGGGAAACGGAACAGCTCCGCGAGGTAGCCGAGCGCGCGGCGTGCATCGCGCGAGCCGGCCGGTGCGCCGCACACCTCCGCGCGGCCTCCGCTCGCGCGCACGAGCCCGCAGGCGATCTTCACGAGCGTCGACTTGCCGGCGCCGTTGGGGCCGAGCAGCCCGACCAGCTCGCCCGCCTCGACCTCCAGGTCGACGCCGCCGAGCGCGGGCGTGCGGCCGTAGTCCTTGCGCAGCGCCGTGACGGAGAGTGCGGGTGGCACGCGGCCGGAGTCTACGAGCCGCCGTTCTTCTCGCGCCAGCGCCGCGCGAACGGCAGGCGCCAGCTGTGCGGTGCGATCAGCGCCTGCATCGCCTCGGGTCCCCACGTCGAGGGCGCGTAGGTGTGCAGCGGAGACGGGTGGTCGAGCAGCGGCGCAGAGATCTCCCACAGCCGCTCGATCCCGTCGGCCGTCGTGAAGAGCGTGTGGTCGCCGACCATCGCGTCGTGGATCAGGCGCTCGTAGGCCTCGAGCGCGTCGCCGTCGGTGCCGACCTCCTCGAGCGAGAACTGCATGCTCATCTTGTCCAGGCGCATGCCCGGCCCAGGCCGCTTGCCGTAGAAGGACAGCGACAGGCGCGAGGACTCGTCGAGGTCGAACGTGAGGTGGTCCGGCCCGTACTCGCCGACGCCCGACCCGGCCGGGAACATCCCCGCCGGCGGCTCGTGGTAGGAGATCGAGATGATGCGCGAGCTCTCCGCCATCCGCTTGCCGGTGCGCAGGTAGAACGGCACGCCCGACCAGCGCCAGTTGTCGACCTCGCAGCGCAGCGCCACGAACGTCTCCGTGTCCGAGTCGGCGGCGACGCCCTCCTCGGCGCGGTAGCCCTCGTACTGGCCGCGCACCACCCACGCGGGGTCGAGGGGCTTCAGTGAACGAAATACCTTGTTCTTCTCTTCCGTGATCGCACGCGGTTCCAGGGCAGTCGGCGGCTCCATCGCGACGAACGCGAGCACCTGGAAGAGATGCGTGACGACCATGTCACGGTAGGCCCCGGTCTTCTCGTAGAAGCCCGCGCGCGAGCCGATCGAGAGCGTCTCCGGCACGTCGATCTGCACGTGGTCGATGTGCAGGCGGTTCCAGATCGGCTCGAACAGGCCGTTCGCGAAGCGCAGCGCGAGGATGTTCTGCGCGGCCTCCTTGCCGAGGAAGTGGTCGATGCGGAAGACCTGGTGCTCGGCGAAGACCCCGTGCACCTCGGCGTTGAGCGTGCGAGCGCTCTCGAGGTCGATCCCGAACGGCTTCTCCATGATGATGCGGGCGTCGGTCGCGAGGCCGGCGTCTCCGAGCAGTCGCACGGTGGCGCCCGCCGCCGCCGGCGGCACGCTGAGGTAGTGCAGCAGCCGAGCGTGCCCGCCGATCTGCGCGACGGCGTGCTCGACCGCCTGCGCGAGGCCCGCGCCGCCGGCGTCGTGGCCGACGTACGTCAGGCGCCGTGCGAAGTCGGCCCACTGCTCCTCGCTGAAGCCATGGCGCGCGAAGTCGTCGCACGCGCGGCGTGCGATCGCGCGGAACCCGTCGTCGTCCAGCTCGTCGAGCGACGTCCCGACGACGCGGAAGTTCGCCGGCATCAGCCCGGCCTCGGACAGGTGCAGCAGGCCGGGGATGAGCTTGCGGCGCGCAAGGTCGCCGGTCGCTCCGAAGAGGACGATCACATGCGGGTCGGGTGCCGCAAGCGTGACGGTCGCCGCGTCCCGTGGATCGTGCGCCGACGCCAACGGAGACGGGACGTTAGCGGGGCGTCCGGCGGACGGCGAGCGGGCGCGTGCCGGCGCCTGACCTACGCCGCAACCCGCGCGCCGCGCCTCAGATCCCGCGCGCCGCGAGCCCGCGCTCGCGCAGACTGAAGGCGTAGGCGACTTCCCCGGCGCTCGTGCCTCTCTTGTCGGGCCCCGGCGTCTCCATCACGACGGGCAGGCCCTCGAAGCGCGGTTCCGACAGGAACGCCATGCAGCCCTCCTCGCCCAGCTCGCCGTCGCCGAGATTCGCGTGGCGGTCGCGGTTGGAGCCGAGCGGCGTCTGCGAGTCGTTGAGGTGCAGCGACCCGAGGCGTTCGAGGCCGACGACGTCGTCGCAGCGCTCGAGCGTCTCCTCCAACCCCGCCGCGGTGCGGATGTCGTAGCCGGAGGCGAGCAGGTGGCACGAGTCGAGGCAGAGTCCGAGGCGCCCGTCGCCGCCGCCCGCCTCGATCAGCCCCGCGAGTTCCTCGAACGAGCGCCCGAGCGTGCCGCCCGTACCGGCTGTGTTCTCGAGGTGCAGCGGGCACGACTCGCTCTCCGCGAGCGCCTCGCCGAAGACGGCGCCGGCGCGTTCGATCGCCGCGCCGGGGTCGCCTCTGAGCGCCGAGCCGGGGTGCAGCACGACGCCGGCGGCGCCGATCGCGGCGCCGATCCGCAGCGAGTGGGTCAGCGACGTCAGCGACTTCGCGCGGATGTCCGGGTCCTCGCTGCCGCAGTTGAGCAGATAGACGGCGTGGATGACGACCGCCTCGACCGGGCTGTCGGCCATCGCCGCGCGGAAGGCGGCGAAGTCGCCCTCGCCGTAGGCGGTCGGTCTCCACATGCGCGGCGACTGGTTGAAGATCTGGATCGCACGGCAGCCTCTCTCGACGCCGCGCTCGACGGCCTTCGCGAGGCCGCCCGCGGGTGACACGTGGGCGCCGATTAGCATGCTGGCTTCATGCGACTGCGATTCGCTCCTTCGCCGACGGGCGCGCTGCACATCGGCGGCGCCCGCACGGCCCTCTACAACTGGCTCCTGGCACGCGGCTCCGGGGGCGCCCTCGTGCTGCGGATCGAGGATACCGACCGCGAGCGCTCGACTTCCGAGAACGTCGAGCAGATCCTCGACGCGCTGCGCTGGCTCGAGCTCGACTGGGACGAGGGGCCGATCTTCCAGACCGCGAACGCGGCGCGGCACCAGGAGGCGCTCGCGCGACTGCTCGACGGCGGGCACGCCTACCGCTCGACCGCGACCGCCGACGACGTCAGAGCGTTCAAGCACGCGCACGGCCACGACCGCGGCTTCCGTGGCGAGCCCGAGGCGTCCGGTGCGGTGCGCCTGCGCGTGCCGGACGCGGGGGAGACGGTCGTCGACGACGTCATCCGCGGCGAGGCGCGCTTCCAGCACGTGCACATGGACGACCCCGTGATCGCCCGCGCCGACGGCTCGGTCCTCTACAACTTCGCGGTCGCGATCGACGACCTCGACGCCGGCATCACGCACGTCGTGCGCGGCGAGGACCATCTCTCGAACACGCCGAAGCAGCTGCTCGTGTTCGAGGCGCTCGGAGCGGCCCCGCCGCGCTACGCGCACCTGCCGCTGCTGCACGGCCCCGACGGCAAGAAGCTCTCCAAGCGCCACGGCGCCGCGTCCGTGCAGGAGCTGCGCGACGCCGGCTACCTGCCCGAGGCGATCGTCAACTACATCGCGCTGCTGGGCGCCGGCTTCGACGCCGAGGAGGAGTACTTCCCACGCGACGAGCTCGCGAGACGGCTGCGGCTCGAGCGCATCTCGAAGTCGCCAGCGGTCTTCGACGAGCGAAAGCTGCGCCACATGAACGGCCGCTACCTGCGCGACCTGCCGCTCGAGGAGCTGACCGCGCGGATCGAGGCGTTCACGGGGCGCAGCGGCTTGAGCGAGGGCGTCGAGATCAGCCACGAGAAGATCCAGACGCTGGCCGACTTCTGGCCGCTCGCCGGGTTCCTCTACGACGGGCCGGTCGACGATCCGGCCGCGTGGGAGAAGACGATCGGCGCCGAGGGTGGGGCGGACGCGCTCGCCGCCGCGCGCGAGGCGCTCGCCGCGCTCGACGCGTTCACGCAGGATGCCGTCGACGCGGCGCTGCGAGGCGTCGTCGAGGCGCACGGCTGGAAGCCGAAGCAGGTCTTCCAGCCCGTGCGCGTGGCGATCGCGGGCACGACGATCTCGCCAGGGATCTTCGAGAGCGTCGCGCTGCTCGGTCGCGAGGAGGCGCTGCGACGCATCGACGCGGCGCTGGCACGCGCCGCCGGCGCGGCTGCGTAGGGGCGCGCGCGCCGAGCTGACGGCGCGCGACCGCCTGCCGCTGCGGGGTTTCGAGCCCGCTTGGCGCGTCGGCGCCCGGCGCCCGCGCGTCGGCGATTGGGCAGAAGGGCCTAAACCGGTTGGGAGCTGCTGCCGATAGAGGGAGCGGATCGCCGCGCACCCGGCGACGGTCCCTCTCGCACGCCGAGCAGAGGAACTCTACGATCGCATGACCCCACCCGCCTCGACTGCAACCGCCACCGCGCTCACCAGCTTGCCCTCTTCGAGCAGCCCGACTGCCGACCCGCCGATGGTCCGGCACCACAACGAGGGTCACGGCCGCCGCCTGACGGCTGCGTTCGAGGCGCTCGAGGCGTTCCCGGTGCTCGCCGAGTCGCGCAACCGCGTGCTGCGGCTGTTCGCGCAGGAGCGTCCCGCGACCGCGGATCTCGTCACCGCCGTCGAGTCCGACGTGGCGCTCGCGATCGCGACGCTGCGGCTCGCGAACCGCGTCGACGGCCGCTCGCGCGGACGCGTCGACAGCGTCGTGCGCGCCGTCAGCGTGCTGTCGCCGGCCGCCGTGCAGGCGCTCGCGAGCCGGGCCCGCACGTTCGACTTCTTCGAGCGCAGCGGCATCTGGGAGGGCACCCCGGAACGCTTCCGCCTCCACGGCGTCGCCACCCAGCGCGCCGCGGACCGCCTCGCCGCCGAGCTCGGCTACGAAGACCGCGACCGCCTGATGATCACGTCGTTGCTGCACGACGTCGGCAAGCTCGTGCTCGCCCACGCCTATCCCGGCTATCCGCGCCAGGTGCACGGCGACGCGAGAACGCCGGAGGAGCGGATCCACCGCGAGCGGCGCGAGCTGGGCGTCGACCACGCGCTCGTCGGCGGCGTGCTCGCGCGCCGCTGGGGGCTGCCGAAGGCGATCGCCTCGACGATCGAGCGCCACCACGGCGAGGACGCCGACGGCGAGGCCGCGCTCGTGCGGCTCGCCGACATGCTCGCCCACTACGGACAGGGCGACGCCGTCTCGCCGAGCGAGATGCTCTCCTGCGCGCGCATGGTGGGGCTCGGTTCGGCGGAGCTGCGCGCGGTCATGTACGACCTGCCGTACCCGTCGAACGGCCAGCGCCAGCGCCAACTCGACCCGTGCCCGCTGTCGACGCGCGAGATCGAGGTGCTCAGACGCCTCGGCCAGGGCAAGGTCTACAAGCAGATCGCGCACGAACTGGCCCTCTCGACGAGCACCGTGCGCACGCACCTGCACAACATCTACGGCAAGCTCGGCGCCGTCGACCGCGCGCAGGCGGTTTTGATCGCCACCGAGCGCGGCTGGATCTAGTTTCACGGAGCCTCGCCGCCCCTGCGGCCACCCGACGCCTTGCCTGTGCAACCAGCACAGGCTTCGGCATCGTGCGACCGCAGGAACGACGATGCTCTCGTGAAACGGCGGTGCTGGCGCCTGCTGGTCGCATACCATCGCTGACGCGATGCTCTCGATCACGACCAAGTCCCCCTACGCGCTGCAGGCGCTCGCCGAGCTGGGCCGCGTCGGCGCCGCCGGGCCCGTGCCGATCGGCGAGCTCGCGCGGCGACGCGAGATCCCCGTGCAGTTCCTCGAGCAGCTGTTCGCCGTGCTGCGGCGCGCCGGCATCCTCAGATCGCAGCGCGGCGTCAAGGGCGGCTACTCGTTCGCGCGCGACCCGTCCGAGATCACGGTGCTCGAGCTCGTCGAGCTGCTCGACGGCACCTTCGGCGCCGGCTCCGAGGGCGTCTTCGCCGACGCGGCCGCCGCCGCCCGGGCGGTGCTCGAGCGCACCACCGTCGCCGACGTCATCGAGCGCGAGGCGCGCGACGCCGGCTCGGCGATGTACTACATCTGAAGCGCGGGGACGGATGGCCTTTCACGTCGAGGTCCGGCGCTCGCCCCATCGGGCTCGTGCGTTCAACCTCGGGGAGGCGGAGCTTCAGCAGACGGTGCTCGAGCCGTGGGTCACCGGCCGGCCGCTGACGCTCGGCGACCGCGAGTGGGAGCGGCAGCACGCGCAGCTGCGGATCCTCGAGGGGCCGGAGCTCCCGTCGGCCGAGCTCGCCCACGGCCAGGGGTGGGGGAGGGCCGAGCGCACCGCGCGGGACGTGACGGCGGCGCTGCTCCAGGCGTCTGCGCGCGTGCGGGCGGTCGCGGTGCTCGCGCCGAGTCCGGCGGCGCACGAGCGGATCGCACGACTGCTCATGGAGCTCGGGCTCGACGTGCCGGACTGGGCGACGGTGCGCGCGTCCGTCGTCGCGTGGGCAGCCGGCCGCGGCGAGGCGGTCGGGCTCGGGGTGGACGCCGTCGTCCTCGTCTGCATGCGCGAGCCGCCCGCCTGGTGGCTGTTCGACGCGGGGCTCGCGCTGGGGGCGTGCGGACCGCGGGCGCTGCTCGTGCAGTGCGACGACGGGCCGCCGCCGGCGCCGCTGCGCGGCCTCGACGTGCTGCGGCTCGACGGCGGCCCCGACGCGCCGCTCGGCGAGCTCGCCGAGCGGCTGCGACGGCTCGGCCGCGCGTGAAGCCTCGTCGCTACGCGAGCACGTGCCGACCGTCGAACGCGACGGCGCGGCCGCGCGGCAGCGCGACGACGGCGCCCTCGGCCGTCTCGAGCGCGTGCGTCCCGCTGGCGCTGAGCGCCAGCTGACCGGCGCGCGCCTCCGGCCGCGAGCCGATCACGAGCAGGTCGACGGAGCCGTCCGCCGGCACGACCTCCGCGTCGAGCGCTTCGGCGAGGCTGCGCGCGGTCTGGTCTGGCGCCGCGTCGTCCCTCTCCGCGAGGACGCCGATGCGTGTGACCAGCGTCTCGAGGCGCCGGTGCAGCCCGGCTGGCGCGATCGCGACGGCGACCGCGCCGCCGTCGAGCAGTCGTGCGGCCGACGTGCCGGGCTGCACCGCGCCGGGCGGCGTGCGGTAGTCGGAGCCGAACACGACCACGTCGGCGCCCTCGCGCTCGGCGAGCTGGAGCAGCCCCTCGCCGGTCGACGGGTGCGTGACGACGAGCTGGCGCGCGTCCGCTGCGCCGAGCGCGAGCGCGCCGCGCTGGAGCAGCTCGGCCGCCGCGTTCTGCTCGACCTGCTCGCGCGCCGCGTCGGCTTCGTGGGCGTGACGCACGTACACGAGCGTCAGCTCCGCGCCGGTCTCGCCGAGCAGGCGGCCGAGCGCGAGCGCGTCGCGATCATTGGCGGTGTCGTCGTAGGAGACGAATACCTTGGCGCTCATGACGTTTCCTCCGGTTCGGTGTCTGCACCAACGGTCCCACCGTTCTGAAATCAGCACAAGTCAAGTATCTGATCGCTATGATCAGTTCTGCTAATGCTTAGCGTCCCACGTCTGCGCGTGCTCCGCGAGGTCGTCCAGCGCGGCTCCTTCTCCGAGGCCGCCGCCGCGCTGTCCTACACCCAGTCGGCGGTCTCGCAGGCGGTCGCCGCGCTCGAGCGCGAGGCCGGCGCCACGCTGCTCCAGCGCGACCGCCGCGGCGTGCGTCCGACCCCGGTGGGCGCGCTGCTCGTGAGCCACGCCGACGCGATCCTCGGGCGCCTCGAAGCCGCGGAGGCGGACCTCGCGGCCGTCCTCGGCCTGCGCGGCGGCCTGCTGCGCATGGCGTGCTTCCCGTCAGCCGGCGCGGCGCTGATGCCGCCCGCGATCGCCGCCTTCCGCGCGGCCCATCCGGACGTCGAGCTGAGCCTTGCGGAGGACGAGCCCGACGCGATCGTCCCACGGCTGCGCGCGGGCGAGCTCGACCTCGCGCTGCTGTACGAGTTCCACGGCGTCAGCGAGAAGCTCGGCGCCGGCCTGCGGCGCATCGAGCTGTTCGAGGATCCGCTCTACGTCGCGCTTGCCGCGAACCACCCACTGGCCGCCAAGTCGCAGCTCGCACTCGCCGACCTGCACGGCGAGCCCTGGATCCAGACGTCCGCCGCGACGCCGTGCGCGCAGCACGTCGTGCGCTGCTGCCACGCCGCCGGCTTCGAGCCGACGGTTTCGTTCGAGAGCGACGACTACCAGACGGTGCAGGGGCTCGTCGCGGCCGGCGTCGGCGTCGCGCTGATCCCGCAGCTGGCGCTGGCGCCGGCGCGCGAGGACGTCGTCGTGCGCGACCTGCGCCCACACGGTCCGGTGCGGCGCGTCGTCGCGGCCACCGCCCGCAGCGCGGAGGTCGCCCCACCCGCGGCGGCGATGCTCGACGTCCTGCGAACGGTCGCGCAGGGCTGGCCGGCGGTGCGCGCCGGGTGAGTCAGTCGCGCAGGAGCGTGCTCGCGACGTGCAGGCGCAGCAGCCCGCAGTGGTTGCAGTACACCGGCACGACCTCGACGCCGCGTCCGGGCACGAGGCGTCCGTGCGAGTCGAGCGCCTCGACGAGCAGCAGCACGTCGCCGACGCCCCAGGCGCGCGACCCGCACGCCTCGCACGCGTCGAGCGAGCGCTTGCGCGCGAGCGCGTCGCGGTAGACGTCCCGCGACCATCCGCGGTCGTCGGGCATGCCGGGCTCCGGCTCCCACGGTGGCGGTGGCATGCCGGCCACGGCGTGCAGGTGCGCGGTGGCCCGCGGCGGCTCGGCTGTCGCCTCGCCGCCGCGGGTCGGTGCGTTCGTCGCCAGATCCGGCTCCGGCGTGTCAGGTCGTCGCGGCGGGCGCAGGCTCCTCGCGCCTGATGCCGTTGGGAAACCCGAGCGAGGGCACGTCCGACGGGTACACCTCGTGCCCGTGGACGGCGATGTCGCCCTCCTCCATGTCGCGCTCGTCCATCCGCAACGGGACGAACAGCTTGATCACCCGCAGGATCACGAACGTCGCCACCCCGCAGAAGACGATCACCCACAGCGCCGTCAGCGCCTGCCAGCCGAGCAGGTGCGTGCCCCCGCCCGAGATGAGGCCCGGGGTGGCGCCCATCGCCGCGTTGGCGAAGACGCCCGTCAGCAGCCCGCCCAGGAGGCCGGCGACGCCGTGCGTGTAGACGACGCCGAGCGTGTCGTCGACGTTGCGGAACGGCGCCAGGCGGCTCACGTAGTTGAGCGCGAAGTAGACGAGCGTGGCCGCTATCGCGCCGATCGCGATCGCGCCCCAGCCGTTGACGAAGCCCGCCGCCGGGGTGATCGCCACGAGGCCGGTGATCATCCCGTTGACGCTGCCGATCAGGCTCGGCTTGTGGCCGGTGATGTAGTCCCACGCGACCCAGATCAGGAACGCCACCGCACAGCACAGGTTGGTGTTGAGGACCGCGGCGGAGGCGATGTCGTTCGCGAGGTAGGGGTCGCCGCCGTTGAAGCCGTTCCAGCCGAGCCACAGCAGGCCCGCGCCGACTGCGACCATCGCGAGGTTGTTCGGCGCGTCGACCTCGCGGTCGCGCTGGAGGCGCGGCCCGACCACCGCGGCCGCGACGAAGCCCGAGACGCCGGCGGCGAGGTGGATCACGTAGCCGCCGGAGAAGTCGAGCGCGCCGTGCTGGTTGAAGAAGCCGCCGCCCCAGATCAGGAACGCGTTGACCGTGTACACGACGCTGCCCCAGATCACCACGAACGGGATCCACGCCTTGAAGTTGATGCGGCCGAGCACGGAGCCGAGCATCAGGATCGGCGTGATCGCCGCGAAGACGAACTGGAAGTAGGCCAGCGTCGACTGCGGGAAGACAAGTCTCCCGGCCGATCCGAGGTTCGGGATGACGGCCTGCTGGCGCAGCGCCTCGCTGCTGAGGATCGCTCCCGGCTTGCCCCACAGGTTCGCGAAGAAGCCCGAGTCGGCTCCGAAGATGTGCATGGGCTTCCCGAAGCCCATCTTGTATCCGTACAGAACCCAGACGATCAGCACGAGCGCGAAGGCGATGAACGCCATCATCATCGAGTTCACCGACCAGCGCTTCTGCATCACGCCGCCGTACAACACGACCAGCCCGGGCACGCTCATCAAGCCGACGAGCGTTGCCGCGGTCATCTGCCAGGCGTTGTCGCCGGGGCTCAGCCAATGCAGGACCATGTAGTTGCACCAACCCTTTCTCCCCGAGTCTCTGACTCGAGGTGCACGACGACTCTCCTGACCCATTCGGCCATTGGGAACACGAACATTTCATGGGCACGAGCACGTCGTCCTTGTCCACGTGGCTAACAGTCTGCGGCGGAGGTTGTCCCAATGGTCGCCGCGGGGGTGCAACGGCCCGCTACGCTCTTCGTGCCGTGCCACTGGAGGGACATTGGCAGCGCGTCAACACGCCGTTGCGGCGGGTCGCGCGGCGCGAGCGCGTCGTCGCGATCGTCGGCGCCGCGATCGTCGCGGTCGTGCTGCTCGCGCTCGTGCTGGCGACCGTGGGCGACTCGCGTCCGGCCCCGGCCGCGGGATGCATCTACGCGATCGTCCCCGGCGTGATGGGTGCGACGCCGGTCGACGCGTGCGGCGCCGACGCGACCCGCATCTGCGCTGCGCATGCGACGCAGCTCGATCCGGGATCCCGCGCGATCCAGGCGAGCTGCCGCCGCGCTGGGCTGATCGCGCAGGCGGTGCCGCCGCGGCTCCGGCTGTGACGGCGGAACGTCCACTCGCGGGCGACCCGGCGTGGTAGCGTCGCCGGCCGTGGAGCCCGCGCCGCCGTACCCGAAGATCGAGCTGCACGTCCACCTGGAGGGAGCGATCTCGCCGCAGGCGCTGATCGCCGCCGCGCAGCGCAACGGCTTCACGCTGCCGGCCGACTCGGTCGAGGGGCTCGCGGACTACATGCGCTTCCGCGACTTCGAGCACTTCATCGCCGCCTGGATGGCGACGACGCGCGCGCTGCGCACCGAGCAGGACTACCGCGAGCTGGTCGTCGACTACGCGGCTCGCGCGCAGGCGCAGGGCGCCGTCTACCTGGAGGCGATCTTCTCGCCGTCCGACAAGGCGAGCGTCGGCGTCGACCAGCAGGTCGTCTTCGAGGGCTTCTGCGACGGCGCGCAGGAGGCGCGCGAGACGCTCGGGATCGAGGTGCGCCTGACGCCCGACATCACGCGCGGCGTCGACCAGGGCCTTGCGCGCACGACCGCCGAGCTGGCGCTCCGCTACCGCGACCGCGGCGTCGTCGCGCTCGGGCTCGGCGGGCTGGAGGCGCAGTACCCGCCCGAGCAGTATGCGGACGCGTTCGCGATCGCCCGCGCCGGCGGGCTCGCGTCGGTCCCGCACGCCGGCGAGGTCGCCGGCCCGCCGTCGATCCGCGGCGCGCTCGACGTGCTGCACGCCGACCGCATCCGCCACGGCGTGCGCGCCGTCGAGGATGCCGGCCTGCTGCGCGAGCTGGCCGACCGCCAAGTCGTGCTCGACGTCTGCGTGCTGTCGAACGTCTGCCTGTCGGTCGTGCCGTCGGTCGCGGCGCACCAACTGCCGCAGCTCCTGGCCGCCGGCGTGCCGTGCACGGTCAACACCGACGACCCGACGTTCTTCAGCTGCGACCTCGAAGCCGAGCACGCCGCCGCGCGCTCGCTCGGGGCCGATCCGCGCGGGCTGTTCGAGGCCGGCGTCGCCGGCGCGCTGTGCGACGAGGCGACGAAGGACCGGCTGCGCGCCATCGCCGCGGCGCATGACTGGGACGAAACGCCCGCCGTCTCGGCGTAGCTGTCGCTATCGTCCCGGCGGCAATGCCGCGAATCCCGATCAACATTGCGGATCACGTCGGCCGCACGCCGATGGTGCAGCTCACGCGCCTGCTCCCCGACGGACTCGGTCCCCACCCACCCGAGCTGTTCGGCAAGCTGGAGTCGCTCAACCCGGGCGGCAGCGTCAAGGACCGCATCGGCGTCGCGATGATCGAGGCGGCCGAGCGCGAGGGCCGCATCGAGCCGGGCCGCACGACGATCGTCGAGGCGACGAGCGGCAACACCGGCATCGCGCTCGCGTTCGTCTGCGCCGCGAAGGGCTACGAGCTCGTGCTGACGCTGCCGCAGGGGATGAGCCGCGAGCGCGAGGGGCTGCTGCGCCTCTACGGCGCACGCGTCGAGGTGACCGAGTCGCTGGGGGGCATGCACGAGGCGGTCGCGGCCGCGAGAGCGATGGCCGCGCGCGACGACGTCTTCCTGCCCGACCAGTTCTCGAATCCCGCCAATCCCGACGTCCACCGCCGCACGACCGGCCCGGAGATCTGGGACGCGATGGACGGCCGCGTCGACGTGCTCGTCGCCGGCGTCGGCACCGGTGGGACGATCACGGGCGCCGGCGAGCTGTTGAAGGCGCGCAACCCGGATTGTCGCATCGTCGCCGTCGAGCCGGCCGCTTCGGCCGTCCTGTCGGGCCAGCGGCCCGGCCCGCACAAGATCCAGGGGATCGGCGCCGGCTTCGTGCCAGACGTGCTGAACCGCGAGCTGATCGACGAGGTCGTCGACGTCGACGACGAGGACGCGATCGAGACGGCTCGCCTGCTGGCCCGTCGCGAGGGCGTGCTCGCGGGGATCTCGTGCGGCGCCGCGATGTGGGCGGCGCTCACGGTCGCGCAGCGGCCCGAGTCGCGCGGGAAGCGGATCGTCACGATCCTGCCCGACTCCGGCGAGCGCTACGTCTCGACGCCGTTCTTCGCGCCCTAGCCGACGCACGAGCCTGCCTCCGCGCCTCGCCGCCGCGCGCGACGCGCGCTCGACTACCCTTGGGCGCATGCCCGGACTCGGCACGTTCGCCCGCGTCGCGAAGGAGATCCGCCGCGACGTCCACGCTGCGCAGGAGCGCGACCCGGCGGCGCGCGGCGTCGGCTCGAGCGAGATCCTCGCGATCTGGCCCGGCGTGCACGCCGTCCTTGCGCACCGCGTCGCGCACGCGCTGTTCGAGGCGGGCGTCCCGCTCCTCCCACGCCTGATCGCCGGCGTCGCGCGCTTCCTGACGGGCATCGAGATCCATCCCGCCGCGCGCATCGGCCGCGGCCTCTTCATCGACCACGGGATGGGCGTCGTGATCGGCGAGACGGCGCAGATCGGCGACGACGTGACGCTCTACCAGGGCGTCACGCTCGGCGGCACGGGCTTCGCGTGCGGCAAGCGCCATCCGACGGTCGAGGACAACGTGACGATCGGCTCTGGCGCGAAGCTGCTCGGCCCGATCACGGTCGGGCACGGCTCGAAGATCGGCGCGAACACGGTCGTGATCCACGACGTCGCACCGAACTCGACCGTCGTCGGCAACCCGGGCCATCCGGTGCGGATCGACGGCCGGCGCCCCGAGGGCCCGGACGCCGACTGGGCGCACCTGCCCGACCCGATCTCCGACGCGATCAAGGGCCTCGCGAGCCGCATCGCCGTGCTCGAGCGCGCGCTCGCGGAGCGTGGCGTCGACCCGGCGACGATCGCCGTCGCTGCGGCCGACGAGCCCGAGCCGCTGCGCGCCGCGCGCGGGCCCAATCCGGCCGGCGGCTGAAGGCCGCCGCGTCGGCGGGGGTGTGGCGCTCAAGCCCGGGGCCGGATTGCCGCCGGGGGCTGAAGGCGGCTCTACCCGGCGTCGTCGAGGTTGCGGCGCGTGCGCACGACGTAGAGCGGGCGGCCCTTGACCTCGTCGTAGATGCGCCCGACGTACTCGCCGATCAGCCCGATCGCCATCAGCTGGATGCCGCCGAGCAGCAGCACCGCGATCGTGATCGAGCCGAAGCCCGGCAGATAGGAGCCGGCGATCCGCAGCGCCACGACGATCGGGATCAGCACGAACGCGAGCGCAGCGCAGAGGAAGCCGATCAACGTCGCGAGCTGCAGCGGGCGGTGCGAGAACGACGAGATCGCGTCGAGCGAGAAGCTCACCATGCGCCGCAGCGTGTACTTCGTCTCGCCCGCGTATCGCGCGTCGCGCTCGTACGGGACGGCCGTCTGCGTGTAGCCGATCCAGACGGTCATCCCGCGCAGGAAGCGGTTGCGCTCGCGCATCGACAGCAGCGCGTCGAGCGGCGCGCGGTCGAGCAGGCGGAAGTCGCCCGAGTCGGGTTCGAGCGCGACGTCGCCGAGCGCGCTGAAGAGCTTGTAGAACCAGCGTGCGGTCGTGAGCTTGAAGCGCGTCTCGCCCTCGCGCCGCCGCCGCACCGCGTAGACGACGTCGGTGCCGCGGCGCCAGTGCTCGAGCATCTCGGGGATCAGCTCGGGGGGATCCTGGAGGTCCGCGTCGATCATCACGACGGCGTCGCCGCTCGCGTGGTCGAGCCCCGCGGTGATCGCCGTCTGGTGGCCGAAGTTGCGCGACAGCTCGATCACGCGCACGCGCGGGTCGGCCGCGGCGAGCGCCGCGAGCAGCCCCGGCGTGCGGTCGGCGGAGCCGTCGTCGACCAGCACGAGCTCGAACGGGATCCCCTCGAGGGCGGCGCACACGCGAGCGTAGAAGGCGTCGACGAGCGCCTCCTCCTCGAACAGCGGGGCCACC
>Ga0210410_10000182_pt1 | contig 91182 bp, 71 predicted proteins | sample IncBWC4MmetaG_FD_161058 | JGI IMG/M metagenome (GOLD analysis project Ga0210410, IMG submission 161058) | Forest soil microbial communities from Barre Woods Harvard Forest LTER site, Petersham, Massachusetts, United States - Inc-BW-C-4-M | ecosystem: Environmental > Terrestrial > Soil >... | reverse complement strand
TGGGTGCCGAGCCGCAGAGTCTGCGATTCGCCGGCGACGCCGAGATTGTTGATGTAGATGGTGTCGTCGCCCGTCGTCTGGTTACTGCCGGCACCCATACCCACGGCGACGTTGTAGCTGCCCGTGGCGTTATGGAGAAGCGCGTTGTTGCCTATTGCTACGTTGCGAATCCCCGTGGTGTTGCTGGTGAGCGCGTTCGCGCCCTGCGCGGCATTGCCCTTGCCGGTCGTATTCGAATAAAGCGCCGCGTATCCGAAGGCGGTGTTGTTCGCTCCGGTCGTATCCGAAGCGAGCGCCACCAACCCGGAGGCGACATTGAAGTTGCTGACCAGGCCCTGCTTGATACCAATGGCGATGTTTGGCGTCGAATTGGGCGCGACCTGAATGAGTACAATTACGCCGCCGTCGGCGCTTATTCCCCCAGTGAGATTGGTGGCGGCCAGTGCGAACGTGCCGTCTGAAGCGACGGTGTACGTCCCAGATCCAGGTGGTTGCGTCGTAATTGTTCCCCCGGCGTTGTCTGTTTCAGTAGTGCTGAAGTTGCCTGCGCCGTCGAAGGAAATGGTGACACGAGCGCATTGCAAAGAGTCCAAACTCACAAACAGGTAAGTGCCATTGAGGTAGGTGTTTGGGTTCGGCGCGGCGAAGGTAGCGGCGCCGCCCAGGCAGGTCAGCGCCGCACCTAAAACAATCGAGCGAAACGGGATATTGCGTGTTGTCATGCTGGTTCCTCGATGTATAAGTTGAAGTATGTTGAGATCGCCTCGAGTGGCCGGTGCTCCGGACCTTTTGCGAATTCCCAGTCGTGTTGAACTCAAGCGCACCGTGCCCGGTGGCGCTGTTTTGACTTCCGGTTGTGTTGGGATAGTGTATTCACCCCCTGAACATTCAGGAGGGCGCTAGTCCCGGAAGCCGTAGGAGGATGGGTCAGCGGCGCACTATATACCCTATTGGGGTGTGCGACGGGGAAATGGAGAGCGTCACCGGCTTAGCGCTTGTCGACGCGCCCGACCCTGCCCAGCGTGGCTTCAGTCAGTCCCTTCAAATGCGCAAATGGCAGCCTTCGTTGGCGAATTTCGGCGGCCTGTCCGTCAATCTGCTGGACCTGGACAGCAACCATCCGAACCTGGGGAGCGGCCGTCGCCGCCTCGATCGATACCTTTTGCTGCAGTGCTTTGCCTCGTGGAGCAGCATTGGGGCAAAGCTCATGTTGCGAGCGGTACTCCTAACGCCCCATCCACGTACCAACGTTTAATCTGGTCAGTCTTTCGACTTCTTCTAGATCTGATACGAAGACTCGGCGCAGTTCCTCTTGGATACCAGGCCGAATGCCCGGCAGCGGCGCACGTTTTTCAGTTGAATGAACGATTCGTTGGAGCGGAAGACAAGCCGGCTCTTCGACACCCAAGAAATCATAAACGCGCCGCAGTGTTTTCTGATGCTCCGTGAGGAGCTCATCGCGCTTCAGCAGCAACATGTGTTCACGAGGAAAATAGCGCAAAAGCCGGCGAATCTGCACACCATAGAAACCGCGATCGATGTATGAGCGAACTCGATGTTGTTCCCCTCGATTGAGATATTCGCGCTCACGCTCAATCGCAATTTCGAACACTTCAGGCTCCGTTCCCCTGGAGAACTCCATCTCCCACTGCGAAATGGCGCGCTCAACCGGATCTCGTAGAATCAAGATCAGCTTCGTTTCAGGATTATATTCCGCTAACCGTGCAACAGCGGGAAGCCAGTACATGTAGATCGGCGTCGCCTCCATTCTTACGGTCGCATGGGCATCGCACCTAAAGAGCGATTCGTATGCGCCATAGTCCGGGCGACCTGCTGCGAACGCATCCTCGTTGTCGAAGAAATGAACTTCCTTCAGCGCGCGCGGTGTGTTGATCTGAGGATGCTCGGAGAGGAACTCAAACAATGCGGTCGTGCCCCCTTTTTGGGTCCCGACGATTTGCGCACCGACAATACCCTTGCGACGATGCACGAGGATCAACCACCCGCTGACGGCATATCTCTATCAAACACGACGATCATGAGGCGAGATCGCGAACGTTGCGCGCCGAAATCGGCCTTCTTGAACGATGAGGTATCATTGCTCCTCCACGGCCGATTGCTGCTCGTCCATTGTCTCTGTGGCTTGCACACTAACCCGGAAGCGGCAGCAGGAGCCAGTTATTACCAGCCAGAATTGCGACAAAACCGCGGCGACCGTCCGCCAGGTACAATTACCGGTGCGACGGCGCACCGGCCCAGTCATGGTCCGCCCACCCAATCCGCGGTTTAGGGACGGTTCGGTGGGGCGTCGATGAAGATGTTATTTTTGCGGGATTTTCACGGTGCCACCGGAGGGCACCTCAAATATAGGAATTACTTGGACCACACGAAGCGCATTCCCGGCATCGAACCCGAGCTGTATCTCACACCCGCCTCGCTCACGGACATCTCCAATCCGTTTCTCGCCAGTGGTGTCCCAATTCGCAAGCACTTGACAGCGTCTGCTTCCTATTTCGTCGCGGGAACGGACTGGAAATGGCTGGATGCCGCCGGAATTGACTTGCGCGGAAAGCCGGTTGTCAATCTCGTTCAACACGTGTCACACGCCGATCCGAGTGATCCAAAATTTACCTACCTGGCGCGGCCGGCGCTGCGCATCTGTGTGAGCGCGGCGGTCGCCGAAGCCCTCAGTGCAACCGGCCGTGTCACCGGCCCTATCGTGACCATCGAGAACGGGATCGACATCGGACACATCACCGCAACTATGACGCCAAGCGTGCGTTCCGGTGTATTCATCGCAGGATATAAGGCGCTGGACCTGGGGCGGGCCATCGCCATGCGGCTGCGGCAAAGCGTCGACGTTGATCTTGCCGAAGCGTTTGTGCCGCGGGACGAATTCTTGAAGCGCGTGACACGGGCGCGTCTCTGTGTTCTTCTTCCCCATGCAAAGGAAGGGTTCTATCTCCCGGCGCTCGAGGCGATGGCGCTGGGAACGCCCGTGATCGTGCCCGACTGCATCGGCAACCGGTCTTTTTGTCTCCATGGCGACACCTGCCTAGTACCGGAATTCAACGTCGCTGCAATTACGCAGGCTGCAATGCAACTGCACGATGGCGTGGATCTTGCGAAAGAGCTGGTACGAGGGGGCCATGCGATGGCGAAACGGCATTCACTCGCCCGCGAGGAAGAAGAGTACACCATCGCCTTGTCAAAGTACTTGGGGTCGTAACGCGCACAGCCGGGATTCATTTTCCGCGAATGCTAGGCCAACAGCCGAGCGATAATCTCATTCAATTGGCCACTATCGCGCAGATATTGCGCGACGTTATGTCCACAGTTGTCTACCAAATAGACATTGACATTTTTGACGCCGGTAAGCCGCTCGGCGTGCAATAAATCGAGTGGTTGATCTTTACCAACGTAAATGTGCGTTTCCAAACCCTCAGAATCGTTTAGCAGCTGCTTCACATCGCCAATTTCTTGAATTTCGATGGAGGTTAATTGTTCCTGCCAGCGAAGGTCGCCGTGTTTAGACCTCAGTTCTGGAGAAATGAAGGTCTGAGGGCAAAACGCCAGGACCTTCGCAAATCCGCAAAGGCACCCGAACATTAATGCTGCATAGCCTCCCATTGAATTTCCAACCGTAATTATTTCTCTATTCGGAAACAGGGTCCCAGTAAGCGCCATGATATTTTCTGCAATCTCACTTGCACGATTTCCTAGACCTGGTATCGGTCTTTGGTACCAGCCCTGATTCGGGTCTCGTATGAAAAGAACGTCTATGCCCAGGGAGGTAAGAGTCCGGAAGAACTCGAACACGGGCATTCCTAGCCGAATCGAGATCCCGCCAAATGCAATGAATGCGTGGCGACCCGGAATACTGCCTTGCCGAGACCGGTAGAGCGTTACGTGCTGGGATATATTGGACTCGTCCATGGTTTCGGCATGGTCGACGGGGGAGATGCAGGTGTCACGCTCAATCAACGTAGATCCTAAGGCTATCTGCGAAACACGGATATAATCCCTCAAACTCTGATGCCAGCGGGAGCAAAACTCGCGCGAGGGCCGGCAAGTTGACAGAGGGGTAGCGGCTTTTGAGATCCTCGGAATGAAACGGGTAGTTAGTTGCGCTCGCGGTGCCGGCGATTTTGAACAAGGTTGCAGTGGGAGAGGCCACGAGGTCCTCGTAGCGAATAACACACTCTCGAGGGAGACGCTGATAAACCTCGAAACACCACGCAAGGATGAAGACTTGCCTGTCGAGCGGCGCAGCAAGCGCTTCCAGTCCGGATCTGAGATGTTGGGAAAAGGCCTCCGCCACCGGCCAATGGCCGCTGTTGACGGCCATATCGACCGTTTGCCACGAGGCAAGAACCGCCAAGGGGTTCCGAACCATCGCGTATACCGGGTAGTAATCTGTAAGTCGCTGTGCTAGCGCCGTGAAAAAGCCTGGCTGTTTTACGATTAGCTTGAAGTTGGGCGTCAGCGCTTTGTCCAACGACAGATCGTTGATCTTTTCGCTTGATACACGCAGGCGCCCGCTCGTTGTGGGTGTTTCAAACCAATTTTCCGTTTTCAATCCGAGCACGGTTGATTTAGTGGTCACCTGCCGATCGCGGAGTGCCCGTTCCCTCGTGGCGCTGAGAAACGCCGAAATAAATTCCAGAGCTGCCTCCACATTTCCATGCGTCGGAGGGGAAATCGGTTCCGCCAACGCCAGGCAATCGGCAAGAGTATTGATGCATGCGCACAGCAGTGTGGTTCCGGACCGAGGCAGGCCAGTAAGGAGAATGTCATTCATGAAAAGATCCTCCCCCGAGCGGATAAGCGAGCCGCACGCCACGCATCTCTTAGATTAGTAGAATACCCTGCGCGGCTTCGTTACCGGTCGTGCAATGCACAACCGGCCAAGACCGGGCGCTGGCGGCACCGAATTGACCGGCCCAAAGCGGTCGCTCTTGGCAGAATTGACGCGATTCGCGCCGCGCGTAAGCTATCCGATCGAACGCGCCCCTCGATGACCGCGGGCTCGCTCAGCGCCTCGAAGAATCCACGTACGGTCTGGAGGATGGCCGGTGCTAATCGGTCGAATGACATAACACGAAGCAACCGAATCAGGGGCATCAAATGAACACAATCCCAAAGTGGACGATAGCGTTGGCATTGCTGGCTGGAACCGCATATGCGCAACAGCCGCCGGACCCTAATCCGAGCAGCGATGCCTATTACAATACCGCCTACGGAAATGGAGCTCTAGCTTTCCTTACCCCGGGCTTGGGGCCTGCGGGCAGTTTCAACACCGCCGTCGGCATGTATGCGCTGCGTCTTAATACAACCGGTAACTACAACACCGCCACGGGGACGCGCGCGCTCAATGTCAACTCGACGGGCCAGTACAACACCGCGTCCGGGTATAACGCGCTCGAAAGTAACACCACCGGCCAATCCAACACCGCCATGGGAGGGAATGCGCTCGCTGGTAACACCACGGGCCAATTCAACACCGCCTCGGGGATGAATGCACTCGTGTACAACAATGGTGGCAGCAGCAACACCGCCTCGGGGTACGAAGCGCTTTACTCCAACACCACCGCCAGCGGCGATACCGCGGTCGGATATAAGGCCCTTTATAACAACACAGCGGAAGAGAATACGGCGGTCGGTTATCAGGCGCTTTATTCCAATACATCCGGCATCCAAAACACGGCCAGCGGTTTCGGCGCACTGTATTCCAATACAACCGGCAGCTACAACACAGCCATCGGGGAATACGCGCTCTATCAGAACACGACCGCCGACTTCAACAACGCCGTCGGCGTCAACGCGCTCAATTCCAATACGACGGGAACCGGCAACACCGCTACGGGGGTCGCCGCGCTCCGTTTGAACACGACCGGCAACTTCAACACCGCCATCGGCAACTACGCGCTTGATCTCAACGCGACCGGAAGCAACAACACCGCCGTGGGGTTCGCCGCGCTTCAAGTCAGCACGACCGGATACGACAACACCGCAGTGGGTTATAGCGCGCTCTATACCAATACGACCGGAGCCAACAACACGGCCTTTGGGGATCTGGCGCTGTATTCGAACACGACAGGCAAGGGCAATGCCGCGCAGGGGGTGAATGCGCTGTACAGCAACACCACCGGGATTCGCAACTCAGGGATTGGCAACAACGCGCTACTCGACAACACGAGCGGCAGCTACAACATCGCCCTAGGGTTCAATGCCGGCACCAACGTGACCACCGGAAGCAATAACATTGAGATCGGCGCCTCCGGGACGCCAAGCGACAATGGCACCATCCAGATCGGCGTGCAGGGCACACAGACCAGCGCCACGATTGCGGGCATCTATGGCACGCCCGTCACCGGGGGCGCCGTGTACGTGACTGCGACGGGGCAGCTCGGCGTGCTCGGATCATCGGAGCGCTTCAAGACCGACATCGAGCCGATGTCGGAGTTCACAGAGAAGCTCAGTCGATTGCGCCCCGTGACCTTTCACTACAGGACGGACCCGCGGGGGATTCGGCAATACGGGCTGATCGCGGAGGAAGTGGACAAGGTGTATCCGGAGCTGGTGATCCGGGACGGCGAGGGCAAGATCCAGGGTGTGCGCTACGAGGAGCTGGCGCCGATGCTGCTGAATGAAATGCAGCTGCAGGGGCGGAAGGTCAATGCGCAGGCTGACAGGAACGCGGAGCAGGCAGCATTGATTGGCGCTCAGGCCGCGGAAATTCGTGACCTGAAGCGGCAAGTTGCGACGCTGAATGACCTGACGCGGGAAATGCGTGCAGCGCTGTTGAAACTGCAGTCAAAGGATCAACTCGTCGCGCAGCGCTAATGCCTTCGTGACGGTATGGGGATGAGCCGGCGATCCCGATGGTATTGCTGTAGAGGGCGTGACGCGACGAGCCACGATCGCCGGCCAGTGTTGTTTCGGGCGATTCGGATCCCATGTGGTCTGGGGGAAATCGGCGCCTTCGTTGAGCCGAAAGACGGCGTACCGAATTCGGTGCTCATCGAGCGCTCAAGCGCTCCGCCGAAGAGATTGGCGAACGGCAACACCGCGGTTGCTCTTACAGATCATTCCGGTGCTTCTGAGCTCTCTCAGTAGCATTGGCGCAAGCTCTTCGTAATGAACGCCTTGGATCTTACCCGGGTCATCACGGATTGCGAGTTCTGGCTAGACTTTTACCGCTTCCTCGGCGGTCAATCCGGTCGCGGAACCGAGCCCATGCGATTCCGGAGGCCGGTCATTCGGGAGCGCCTCTAGGGAGCCCGCAGACCCGGGTATCTCCCGATCTCGACCTGACTATCGATGTGCGGGCATGCGGTACCTGCGCGGGGTAACCTGGCTTTGAGTTAGCCCCTTGGTTCAACTGACGGGCCATGTTCGTTGTGCGATCTCCTCGACTTTGACAGTGGGCGCTCAGCTCTAGACCATGCCGACGCAATAAATGTTGTTTCCGCGATCAACAGATGCATGAAGGTCGACGTTGTGCTTGAACCAGTTGACGGTATCATCAGAGGTATTGATTGAAATCAAGGCTGGCGCGACCGTGGCGTGGGCAATTACTTACTTGAGGTTGAAAACGTTGACCGATGATGTATGCAAGGTCAAGTTCGCTCGCAGCGTCGTCCTTTATGACAGCGGCGATCTCATCCGAACCGCAGACGAACTCGCAGGCGCTCCTCTCCCGTGTCGCTGGCGCTTCCTATGAAGCGTATCCGTCAGCGGCTGATTGTCGTATTGGGCATGCACCGCAGCGGCACCAGCACAATGACGCGAGCTCTTCTGGCAATGGGGGTGGAGCTTGGATCGCGGCTAATGCCGCCGATCGAAGGCGTGAATGACAAGGGCTTTTGGGAGGACCTTGATCTTTACGAGTTGAACATCGAGATGCTGGGTGCGCTCAATAGAGACTGGCATTCCCTGGCGCCCGTTGGGGAGGGCTTTGTCGAATTGCTGTGCGGCAAAGGCTTCCTTTCAAGAGCCGAAAATTTGCTTCGTATGAAGATCGGGCAAGCTCCTGTCTTCGGATTCAAGGACCCGCGCGTCACGATGTTGCTGCCGTTCTGGCAGCGCGTCTTCGCTCTTTGTGATCTCGACGTCAGTTACGTCCTAGCATTACGAAACCCGGTCAGCGTTGCCAAATCGCTGGCGCGTCGCGAACACTTCGAATTTCCCAAGAGCACACTGCTTTGGCTAGGTCACGTGTTGTCCATGATGCAGTGCACGACGGGCGCTAAACGGCGCATTCTTGTCGATTATGATCGTCTGGTGCAGGCCCCCGGTAGCGAACTGCAACGCATGGCGGACCGGCTCAATCTGGTGCTGGGTCCAGCGGAATTACGGAAGTACGAACGCGAGTTCCTTGATATAGAACTTCAGCATTCGACACACGACACACAGGATCTGTCTGCAAGCGATTTCGCAATGCCGTTGGTGCTCGAGCTGTACCCTTTGCTGCAGAGTGCGGCATCCGACACGCTTGACATAGACGCACCCGTGTTGACCAGGCAAGTGAACAACGCCAGCGTCGAATTCGCCCGCCATAGGTACTACCTGTCGCAGATGGACGTTTTTTATCAGCAATCGCAGTCGGTTTCTCGGGAGGTGTCCGATCGCGATGCAAAAATCAGCGCGTTGCAGCGGGCAGTCGAAGATGCCCAGGAGGAGACTCGTGAGGCAACTCGGATCGTACGCGAGCGCGAAGCGTTTTTCGGCGCATATAATGATTCCGCTGCGCACCGCCGCCATGGCACCGGCGGGCGCAGCATTGCGGAAAAAGCCTCATTCGCCGGGTTTCCAATCGCATTCCTGTTCGAATACAGCGCGACCGCCTCGCCAGCCAGTGTTGGAGCAAGTTCGGACGATCGCGAACTCGCGGTGGCGTACAGATTCTTACGGCTGCGCGAGACAGCGACGGGGCGGGTGATCTGCGCGATCGACTTTGTAGATGTCGAAACCTCCCGTAGCAGTTTACTGTTTGGTTTTCAAGAGTCCGAACCCTGGGGCACGTGGTCGGCGGGCATGAAATCGTGCATCGTCGTCTGGTGGGATACTGAAGCGCTCGACGAAATTCATTTGTCCCTGGATGCTTTCCCTTATTCCGGCGCATCTCCGGAAATGAAGTGCACCTTTTCTTCCAGTTTGGGTCATCGGCAGGAATTTGTCCTACGCGCTGACGCCGGCACTCTCGAGATTGCGGTTCCTGTTGAAAGCAAAGCGAAGGCAGTGGCGTATTTCGGGGCCCCTTTCCAGCGGATATGCCGGAATAACGTATCATGCTCCCAGGATGTACCCCTGGTTTCGATCATCATCCTGAATTTCAACAAGCCCGAGTTGACCTTGCTGAGCGCGATGTCCGTTCTGGCGTCCTCAATCTCGGTGACCTTCGAGATCATTCTCGTGGATAACGGCAGCACCGCGGAATGTTTCGAACTGTTGCGTGCGCGCGATATGCCCGTGCGTCTGGTTCAAAATGCTGCGAATGTCTACTTCGGTGAGGGCAACAATCTTGGCGCCGATGCAGCGCGCGGCGAATACCTGTTGTTCCTGAATAACGATGCATTCCTTGCTCCGCATTGCGTTGATGCGCTGCTGCAGGCGTTTCACGAAGTTCCCAATTGCGGCGCGGCTGGTCCCGTATTCCGCTATCCGGACGGTACGTTACAGGAGGCAGGGGCTTTTATTGACATGGATGGTTTGTCACTGCGGCGCGGCTGCAGGCGCCGCGATTTTGACCTCGCTTCGCTGCCGAATTTTGGCGCGGTGGATTACGTGTCCGCGGCGTGCGTTATGATTCGCGCGGACCGCTTTGCCGATCTCGGTGGCTTCAGCTACCGATACGACCCGGCCTATTATGAAGATGTCGATCTGTGCTTTCGCCTCAAATTGCGGAGCGAATGTGTCGTTTTGGCAAAAGGCGCGGTCTGCTTTCACATGGAGAATGTGACCACACGAAGCGAGATGCCCGATAGCGACATCAGCGCGACTGTTGATGTGAATCGGGCGTCATTTCGCTTGTACTGGGATGCGTATTTGCAGCGAGGAACGGCAGAATCCCTTCCTTGCAATGTAATTCCCCGGCGCAGGATACGCGGCGCGGGGCATGCGGACGAAGTCACGCAGGCGACCTTTCTGCTTTCTCCCGTGGTACCCAGTGGAGCAGTGCGTCAGGCGCTTGCGACGGCAATTGCCCTTCGGGAATTTGGCCCGGTAGCGCTAACGACAGCCGGGCCGTGCAGTTCCATGCGCCTGGAGAGCGTGACTTTCGATCTTGGACTCCCACTGGGTCGCATCAAAGGCCTGCCCCTTGCGCTCGTTGCGCAAAAGAAACTGGACCGCATCTTAGTGATGGGCCGAGGAATCTACCCGGTCTATCTACCGCCTGCCAGAAGGAGTTTTTTCCATTGCCGATCCCCCTTCACTCCGGTGGTTCTGGATGCCGAGAGCCAGCAACAGGCGCTGGAAGTCCTGCCTCGTTTCGAAAAGGTATTTGTCTCCTCGGAGTTTGCCAAGCGGGGGTATGAGAAGGAGTTGCGCCAGCTTGGGGTGGTGATTCCGGTCGACGTCCTGCCCCCGGCAGTTACCAGCGAACGCCTGTTGAAGCAGGCGAGAAACGACAAACCATGGATTCTCTCGGTCGGCGAGTTTTCCGAGAGCGGGTCTAACCGGCGCCAAGATGTATTGATCGATGCGATGAAACGCACGTCGACTGCATTCCGGGAGGGCTGGACCTTGATCCTGTGCGGCGGTGTTCTCAACAGTGTCCAGGACCGCGAGCACTTTCGGAATCTTCAGCAGAGCGTAGGCAATGACATACGCGTCCGGTTTATGCTTTCTCCGCCACGCGCGATGCTCGATGAACTACTTTCACAGTGCTCCGTGTACGTCGACGCCAGCGGCTTCAGTGCGCCCGAATCAGTGCAGTTCTGGAAGTGCGAAAGCTTCGGTGCTTCCCTGGTCGAGGCGTTGGTGGCTGGGTGTAGGACCATCTGCTACGAGGTCGGCGGTGGACCGGAAATCGTCGAGCGAGTACAGTCCGGCGCAACGTTCGGGAGCGTGGAGGAGTTGGCTGCACTCTTCGAGCAATCCGAAGTGTCCAGTCTACCATTGGCCATTCGCCAAAAAATCTCGGCGCAATTTAGCGACCGGCAATTCAGCGACAGGTTCCTCGCCGCCGTATCCTGACCGCCTCGATAGATGCGCTCTGAAGTACCGCGACAGCGATCGAAGGACAGGCGATATAATGGCGATGCTTTTGGGAGAATCATTTGACCATAGCCCGAACGGAAGCCGCAATCGCCACGCCAAACGATCCGCGTACGGGCGCCGAACCTGGTCGCCCCGGTCCCGAGGCCGCAGAGGATTCGACAGGCCTCAAAACTCACCCCGACATCCTCGAAGCGGAGCGGGTCGTCTGGCCCGTATTTGCATTAAGGGCCGACAACCGTTATCACGTTCGAGATTTCCTGCCCATGCACGATCGTGCATTCGTGACTGCAGCGTACGGCGCCGTTCTTCTGCGCGAACCCAATCCGGTTGAACTGGAAGGCAACCTTGACCGCCTGCGGCGCGGAGAGTCCAAAGCGGAGATATTGGCCGGCCTGCAATATTCCGCCGAAGGTTGTCTGGCCGGAACGAACGTCTCCGGGCTGCGGTTTCCCCATGCCATGCAAAAACTCGGTCAATGGCCGGTTATTGGTCCGTGGATGCGACGCCTGGCAGCAATATGGTACCTACCGGATGCCGAACGTGAACGACGTGCCTTCGAAAATACGCTCACTGCTTATGTGGTGCAGGAACAGCACGCGTCGGGTGAATCCCTGCGAAAAATCGACCAAACACTGCGCGAATTATCAGAAGTCCAAATTGCGACAAGGCAAACCGCAGCGGCAAAGGCCGACCGTGACGCATTGGAAAGAATCCAAGTTGAATTGGACGTGCTCAAGAACAAAATCCTGGGAGTCGAAGCGCTAGCGGCGCGCAAAGCAGAAAAGAGCGAAATGGAACCTGTCCTCGAATCGATTCGGGGTCTGTTGCAAATTCTGCAGAGCGATAAGGCCGATAGGAACGAACTGGCGGAAATGAATTCCATCAAGGCAGACAGAAGCGAGATGGTACACATTGATGCAGTCAAGGCGGACAAAGTCGAACTGGATGAGGTGGGATCAAGAAAAGCCGACAAGGCAGACACCGCTCAACTCCAGCTAGTCAAAGCAGACCGCGCTGAGTTGGAAGAAGTGAGGACAAACAAGGCAGATAAGGTGGAAATAGCCCACCTTCAATCACTCAAAGCCGACAAAGCAGCGCTGGATGAAATTCTTTCGGTCGTAGGCGATTTGCAGCGATCCCAAGGCGACCTGCGTGAAATGACTGAGGAATTCATCCGCGCCTTGGAAGCAAAATCGGATCGGCGTGAATTGACGGCATTAACGAGTTCTCTCATCAGGCTTGCACAGACACAAGTCTCCAAGGACGACTTGGCAGCGTTGGAACAATCGATTCGAGAGATTGTCGAGCAGCGAGTCAAGGAGATTGAAAACGTCGCGCGCAATTCCGCTTGACCCCTTCAGCCTCCGAGGTCGCGTGCGCCAAAACGTAGAATCGCACTTCCGCGTAATGTTTTCTGTACGGTAGCCTAATTAACGAGCGGCCCTGCGGTCGTCGTGCCTGTCAGTTCCGCGCGCACCATCAATCCAATAACTTCCTTCATGTGCGCCTGCGCCCGCCAACCCAGCAGTCGTTCTGCCTTCGCGGCATTGCCTTTGCCTTCCGAAATGTCCGACGGTCGAAGCAGCGACTCGGAGACAGCCGTGTGGTCGCGCCAATCCAAATCAAGTTCGGCGAAGGCCGCTTTCACGAATTCTTCAAGGCTGTGACTTACGCCGGTCGCGATAATGAAATCTTGCGCCTCTTCAAATTGGAGCATCTTCCACATCGCTTCGACATACTCAGGTGCCCAACCCCAATCGCGACGGATGTGCAGGTTTCCAAGCGTGAGTTTCTCGCCGCTGCCCCGTGCTATCCGGCAGGCCGTAGCGATTACTTTGCGGGTCACAAAGCGCTGCGGCCTGATCGGAGATTCGTGATTGAAGAGAATGCCGGTTGTGGCATGCAATCCGTAGGCTTCCCGATAGTTGGCAACCAGCCAATAGGCAGTGGATTTTGCCACCGCGTATGGACTGCGCGGCCGAAAGGGAGCGTCTTCCACGGCGCCTCCGGGTTCGGTATCTCCGTAGCATTCACCGGATCCGGCGTTATAGAAACGAGTGGGCTTACCCAGAAACTTGATGCTTTCAAGTATGTTGAGTGTGCCGGCGATGATGCTGTCCAAGGTTTCAACCGGCTGATCAAACGACAGTCCTACGGAACTCTGGCCGGACAAGTTATAAATCTCATCGGGCTCTGCCTTGCGCAGCAAATGAAGGACGCTACGAAAGTCGTGCGTGGCCATGGATTCAAGCTGTATTTGGCGAGCGATCCCAAGGCGCGCAAGACTCGAGAACGACGAGGTTTGTGCGTCACGCGAAGTGCCTATCACCGTGTAGCCCTTGCGCAGCAGCAATTCGGCCAGGTAAGTACCGTCCTGACCCGAGATACCGCAGATAAGTGCTCGCATAGTTCACCTTACTACCAAACCAAACCCATTTGATCGTCGCCGGCACGGACACGATCGATCACGACCAACTCGCGCATCGGTTTCGCGTCGTATCGGCGAAATTATTCGTGGCGACGATAAACTGTGAACCCTTCCTTGGCGACCAGGGTGTCACGCTTCGCCGTGCTCAAATCGGATTCTATCATCTCCTTGACCAACTCTGCGAAGCTCACGTCCGGAGTCCAACCGAGCTTCTCGCGCGCTTTGCTGGCATCACCCAACAATGTTTCCACTTCGGTCGGTCGAAAATAACGTGGATCGACGCGCACCAGAGTGCGACCAGTAACGGTATCAATCCCCACTTCGTCGACGCCCTGCCCCTGCCATTCGATGTTCATGCCGAGCAGAGAGCCGGCGGCGATCACAAAGTCACGCACCGAAAATTGCTTGCCGGTTGCGATCACAAAATCCTCCGGCACATCCTGCTGCAACATAAGCCACTGCGCGCGAACGTAGTCCCGCGCATGCCCCCAATCGCGCTTCGAATCGAGATTCCCAAGATGCAAGGTGTCCTGTATTCCCACGCTGATTCGGGTCAGGGCACGAGTGATCTTTCGTGAAACGAAGGTCTCGCCGCGCACGGGTGACTCGTGATTGAACAGGATGCCGCTGCAAGCAAACAGGCCATAGGCTTCGCGGTAGTTCACCGTAATCCAATGGGCATACACTTTTGCCGCACCATACGGTGAGCGAGGATAAAACGGCGTAGTTTCGCGCTGCGGAATCTCGTGAACTTTGCCGAACATCTCTGAAGTGGAAGCTTGATAAAAGCGGCTTCTCTTTTCCAGACCAAGAATACGTATGGCTTCCAGTACGCGCAGAGTCCCTAAGGCGTCGGAGTTCGCCGTGTATTCAGGTGTTTCAAAGGAAACCGCCACGTGGCTTTGCGCAGCCAAGTTATAGATTTCGTCCGGTTGAACTTCCTGGATTATCCGAAGGAGATTCGTCGAATCCGTCAAATCGCCGTAGTGCAACTTAAGACGCACATCTTTCTCGTGCGGGTCCTGGTACAAGTGATCGATGCGATCCGTATTGAGCGAGGATGCGCGGCGTTTGATGCCGTGCACAACATAGCCCTTTGCCAACAAGAATTCAGCGAGATATGCGCCATCTTGACCCGTTATTCCGGTGATCAACGCTGTCTTCGCCAATGGTAGATTTCCTTCCTCTGTACGGGATTTGACTTAGACTATCAGTTATCCAACCTTTGATGTGGCGCAAAAACTAGCGGGAAGAGCAATTGTATGATCACTTGCCTCGTTGAGTCGACGATCAATGGCATCGTCGATGCCGCCTTGGCCAAGAGACCGGGCGACGTTGACAATTTGATCAACGAGCGAATCGCTCGCGGAGGCGGCATTCAGGTTTGGCGCAATCCGCGGTTGATCAGCGCAAGCGTCTTAGCGATGCCTTCCCTCTTCATTTCGTTGTACACAAAGTCATCACGTCGGGTTCCGCCTCGATCTGGCAGCGCCGACCCTTTGCGTCGTAGCAGTCTTTGTACGCACGCACACTACCCGCGACCGTACCGCCCGCGTCGCAGCCCTTGCGCGCTAATGAAAAGTAGGCGTTCCAATCGGTTTGCTTTGCTGCGCATAGAACGACCCAGTTATCGGCCACGGCAACTAACGTTGCTTGCGCATCTGCCAGCGCTTTTTTCACGTTGGCTTCCTTGACAAAGATCGATCCTCGCCGCTGCATTACAGGGCATCCTTCAGGCAAGGTCAGTTCGACGTCAGTCTTGCTCGGAGCATAGCAAACGCCGAGCCACCCACCCGAATTGGTCGAAGCCCCGCTGAGATCCTGCAACTCCCGCTTGCCCGCGGTTAGTGTCATCGGCGGCACATGTATCGAGCCGACAGACTCTAGCGCACCGGGGCATGGCTTCGTCTGTTGCTCGTTTGGATATTCGGCAGCATCGTCATGAAAAATACGAAGCCCCGCCGCTCCGTTGAATAAGTCTACCGCGCTGCGAATTCGCATGCCGTCGAAACTGACTTGCTTATCGGTGGCGCGCCGCAGACCAATCGTTCTCGATATTGGCACGAACTTTCCCGATGCATCCTTGACGGAGTTGTCCCATCGGACGAAACCGTAGCTTTGGAAGGCTCCAGTGGCGTTGTCGATGTTTCCGGCTAGGAAAAATCGCTCACGGGCCTGGCCATTCCCCATGATTTGCGAAATGACGATTGCCCTGTCGAAGTTCTTGTATTCTGCATCGGCCGAGTACCCCGCGGCCTCTCCATCAAACACTGTGCTGAAATTTGACCAGATTTCCAGCGAAACGGAATTGTCGACAAAATTCCTCTGGTATACTTGGCATGCGCCACTCACGAAGGCGTCGAACGACAAACAGGCAAGGGTGTCAAATGTTTGCCCTATCTTCCAACCATTCAGGACATGAACCGGCGCCCATATTCGACCAAATCCGCCGGGAAAATGATCGCGTCCCTGATTGGAGTTGCTCATTACGCGGAATTTGTCGATTCGAATATCCCATGTCTTACCGTCGTCGATGGTCTGTCCAAAAACCGGAAATGATTCCGTGCGAAGGTATACGAACTGGTCGTTGAAACCGAAAATCTCTCCGTAAAAATTGCAGCCCGTGCTAGAAGGGCACTTATCAAAGAAGTCCTTCCGAAAATACACCATTCCGTTGTCTCGATCCGCCATGCTGCGAAATGGCTGAAGATCGGGCACTACGGAATGCCAGTCCGTCGCCTTGTCCAGGGCACCGACTTTTTGCGTAGCTTGAGGATCGAAGTCCTTTATTCGCGATTCGGCGTGGACCGCGGTATAGGTGGGCTGTCCATTCAGCATTGGTGGGCCTTGCATCCACTCGATCATTACATCGGGAAAACCAGCGAGGCTACTGCCAGCGTGTAGTGACAACGCGACCGCCAGGATCGATGCGCTCATGTGCTGCTTTGCCATTATCTCTCCTACATATCGACATCGCGTCATACCTGATGTGCACTGCGCGATCGACGGTTACTGCTTAGCATTAAGCCTTGGAATACCCGATCAAAATCTACTTACATCAAAGCAATGTGCAATTCACGGATTGATTCGAGTCCAATTATCTACTCATGTCAAATCCAGGAAAACTCGTTGGTCAGAATTCCCTCATTAACTGCTCTAGCAGTTTCGACAGCTCAGGAGCCTCAAGTAAAGATCGCTCGTCGGATAACACGCTTGCAACATGCCGACGAGCGTTGGCGTGCGGAAGTTGCCCCCATTTCACCAACTTTCGAATCATGAGTTCTTTCGCCCAATGAAAATCAATAATCCCCCTGAAATCCCTTTGATGGCGCTCCTTCAAGGCTAGAATGTCGACCCATAGCTCAGGTTGAGGTTGTTCAGGTGAAACATAGATCCATCGGTCTTCCTCCATGCGAAAACTCTTATAACTCATCTTTTCAAGCCAATGACGCATTTCAACGACAGAATAACCAGCGTTCGCAAACGTCTCAGCGTTGCTTTCATACAATATTCCGGGTCCGTCAGCGGATTCGAGAAGGCTGGAGATGCTTTCCAGTGCATGCAGTTCGGATCCTTCAATATCTGCTTTAATAAACGTCACAGCATCAAATTCATGTTCTTCAATAATGGTCTTTAGAGTTTTCGCAGGCGTAAGAATTGACGCCTTATCGGTCCCGTCGAAGTCGACATGCCCAAACAAACCAACATCGACGAATGAGACTTGTCCGTTCTCTTTCGCAACTGCGCCCCAAGTCAGCGAAAGGTCTTCTAACCCGTTGACCGACTTGCTAATTTGAAGCATATCAATATGCATGCGCACCGCATCTACACTCAGAACACGCCTACCCAACGCAGCTGCCGGGACACTGAACGTACCGAGATGGGCACCTAGATCTATCACTTGATCGTTTTGGTTCGTCAGCTTAAGCATGACGTCAAGCATGTACGAGTTCGACGTTAAGCCCGACAAATACTGTGAGACGATCGGATCGTTTGACATGGCAGGAAGCGCTAGCATTATCGAACGCTGCCGTGGCAAATCAATGTGCTTGAGCAGCACATCGCGTGGATCAAAGGATACAACCGCGGGTGCCATAGTTCGCTTTTGCGATTGCTTGAACTCTTCCGAATCCAAAAGCGCAAGCCGAAGCTCGGATATGGACGAACAGCGCATGTGATAACTAATGGCCTCCGGACCTTCTGGTTCGCGACCCAGAATTAGTCGATACGCCATTTCGACGTCATGCCTTGTCAGGTTTCCCATACCTCAAAGTCTCCTCATCGCAAGGCGCCTAATTCTTGGATTTAGGCGGGCGCCCCTTAGCGTGTTCACTTCGTTCCTGTGACAAGTTCCTATGAGGTGATTCCCGGGTGTACGCTGAATCGGACTCCGCCTCCCGGTTGTCGACTTAGTCCTTCGGTCACGGAGTTCTCAACCGCGCTACAATAACTTTGGGCAACACGCTCAAGTGAAGCCCTCGCGACGACAAAGTTCCTGCCGTTGGTTCCAAGCGCAGTTCTGACTGGCACAGACTTCATCAATAACTCAAGCGCGACAGATAGCTGCTCGAACTCCTCGATTTTCGGGTCCACTTTCCAAGCGACCCGGTTCGGTATCTCAGAGAAGGAGCCATAGTCCGAGACCAATGTCGCTTTGCCAGAAGCAAGACAGTGAAACAGGGACCCCGAAGACTCGCCCATTGTTGGATAGCGCAAGTTGCAAACCACGTCAACGGCCTCTATGTACTCGAAAAATTTTCCTTCCGCAACATAACCCTCGTGACGGATAAGTTCGGCGATCCCTAATCTTTGCGCCATTTCAAAAAGGTTCAATCTCTCATCATTGACCTCGCCGACAATCAGCAGCCGGAGGGGAAAGTTCCTTGAAACGAGGTCTTTTGCAGCCGCCAAGACGGATTCAAGTCTCTTGTGCCGGTTGATGAAACCAAAAATCCCAATCCAATAGGCATTGTCATCCAACGACAGAGATTCTCGAAGCCGCCGCCGCTCCTCGGCTGAGATTAACGCCCTTACCTGGGCGCCATGGTGAACTCGTACGACGTTCTTGATTCCAGATAGTCGATCGGCGACCCAGCGGCTGTGCACGATAGTGGCCCGACTACGTCGAGCAATCGGATGTGACATTGGAAATTGCCAGACGTCGGGTACCTTACCGGCAGTCTGGTAATTGGCCCAGGCCACATGACCATCGTCACCGTATTCCTTTAGCGCGCTCTCGTAGAGTACCTCGCGCGGATGGCCGAGGAACCCATGCTGGAAAAACGGGTGGATGTTGAAGTCATGGAGGACAATTACACCGGGAATCTGCCAAGCGTGCTCATAGATTCCCAGATGGGTAAGGCCATTGCCCAGGTGATAGATCGCGTTGTCAAACTCCGACGCGCGACGGGGGTAATCGTTCAGCGAACAGATTTCCAGGCCCGCCATGGGTACGCAGTCTCGAGGCGATTCTGCAAAGAGCGTTATTTCCATTTGCGGCAGCAGATTCGGCATCAGGCGATAACTGTAGTCGGCGACACCCGATTTCTGGGGTGGCCAAGGAGATAAATAAGCGATCCGGGGCCTGCGCGAAAGTCGAATAGTTTGTCTTGTGCGAGAAGGGGCGGCGGCCTCGTCGAAAATGCCAAGATATTGCTCGGCGGCATTTTCCCAACGAAAACCGCGTGCGTGTACTACAGAGGCGGCCCGCCGAGCGCTGTTGGGATCTCGCTGTTGCCATGCGCTCTCAAGAGCCTGCGCCATGTCGGTCACAACCGTCGGATCGCAGTAGATCGCGTTATCGCCGGCGACTTCCGGAATAGATGATGTCTTACTGGCGACGACCGGTAAGCCGCACGCCAATGCATCCAGCACCGGGAGGCCGAATCCTTCGTACAGCGAGGGAAAGAAAAATACACTCGCACCACGGAAAAGAAAGCCCAATTCGTCGTCAGCCACATATCCTGGGAGATCAAGCAGATGGGCGACACCGAGCAAAAGGGCCAGGGCGAAATAGCGGTCGCGCGACGCTTGCTCGTACGCACACACGACCTTGAACCGGACGTTTTCCCGCCCGGGTCTTGCCGCGAATGCAGCGTACGCGCGCAGTGCGTTGTCCATGTTCTTGCGCGGATCGAACCCACCAACATACAGCACGTAGTTCGGATCGGAAAGACGGTCCCCCTGACTATAGGGCCAGAAGAGTGAATAGTTACTCGCAAGATGGACGAATCGAACACGGGCCTTGCAGTCAGGGTGAAACTTGCGAAAATCCCTGGCGGAAGCTTCTGAATCCCCGACGACCCAGGAACCTGGGCCCGCCATTTCCGCGCAGCGTTCCAAATAGTCGCGCCAGAGTGATTCGCCCAGCCTTGGTCGGTACTGCTCTGGCATTACGCGAGGTATCAAGTCATGCAACGTGACCACAACCGGGCACTGAGTGAAACCCAGCGGGTAGTGCACGTTGGGCATCAGTGGATTAGGGTTCCAATAAACCTCAGCGCGGATCGATAGCGCCACCTGCTGAAGCTGGCGACCGTAGGCGCGGCACCATTCGATCTGCTCTCCGCTCGCAGTGAGCGGATCCAAAACAATAGGCGTTATAAATTGTCGCAGGTCAGACCTGACGTACTCGAAGTGTGCCTGTTCGCGTAACAAGATAAACCAATCGTGGCTCAGGTCCCCATCGACCATTTTGTTTAGGATTTCCAGAAAGACCTTGCCGATTCCGCGTCGCAGTTCCGGCGTTCCTAGCGTTTGGCCATCGATCAGAATCCTCACTGCAGCACCGCTCGTAGAATGCGGTCCATGACATCAGGCCAACGGAAGTTTTTCCGAACATATTGACGCCCCCGGGCGGCCAATGCGTCGCGTTGGTCTCGCTCCTGCAGGTACTCGACCTTGCGGGAAAAATCACCCTCGCTCTCAAAAACCAGTCCGCCGCCGCAACGTCCGACGTGACCAGACGTCACCGCACACGCGGCGGGAACCAAGACCGCTGTCCCGGCGAGCCACGATTCCATGACTACATAGGAAAAGCTTTCCAGGGTTGAGGGATTGACCAATCCCATGGCATATTTAATTACCGCGGTCTTTTCCATTTCAGAGAGGTAGCCGAGGTGTTTAAGAAAGGGCGACTGCGGCACTACGTTCGGCGGGCCCTCGCCGACCAGAACGAGCGGAATGGGCAACTTGCCGTCAGCTAGGCGCCGCTCGTTTAGCGAGATCATCCAGGGCATGAGGTAGGAGAGGCCCTTGCCGAACTCAATACGCCCGACGTAAACCAAGTACTCGGCCGGCAATTCCATATGAGCCAGTATGCGTGCCAAGGAACCTTCATCCTCTATCTCTGCCTCTGTTGCCTTGCTCATCTCAACTCCCAACCCAACCACGGGCGCCTCCACTAGTTTTCGCCCCGCCGTGCGGCCATAGGCGCGGATCGCGAGATCCTTCTCTTCTTCGGAAAGAAATAGAATCTGGCGAGCGTTCCCAACCAAGCGTCCGATAGGCGCCCAGTAAAACTCCGGCTCGTCGTGGAACGCGGGCAAGGCAATAATTCGACCCGGATACCCATTTATGACAGAGGGCACGAGCGACTGAAAATACGGACCCGCGATAATCACGGCATCGCTGGGCAGCGTCTCTATGTGGCGGATCAACTCTTGACTATTCAAACCGAGCTGAAAAAAGGCGTCCTGCAGCTTCTCGGATACCCGTGTGCCGAGAATGCGTGCCGACACGGCGGCGTGGTAAAGGTCCGCATTCGACTGATCGACAGGAAAGCGCCGCACTCTGATTCCATCAACTTCCGACTCTCCCGCTGGAACGGTGATCGTTCGCCAATCCTCGTATGGTGATTTGCTGCACGTCGTCAGTACGGTAGTAGTGACCCCGCAACGAGCAAGCATCCCAGCGAGACTGGCAAACGCTCTCCCAGCGCCCCCCGCGAATGTCCCAAACCAGGGCGTGATCAAGTAGAAAGGCGGAAACGCAATCGAACTGGAATGTGAAATGAAAGACATGTTTACTGTATTACCGTCACCGGGATTTCAGCAGCAGAACAGCCGTTTTCGTCGAACCAGCCGACGCCATCTTGCACCGCTGTGACCTGAAGAATGTAATCGCCGCTCAAATAAGGAGCCTGTATCTGCAACAGTACGTGTACCGTCTGGCCGCTGGATATCTCTGACGTTAAACGAGTTCGTATGCCATCGTAGACTGCAATTGTGTGATCCGCGTGGAGCCAGTGATAGCAAGCAGAGACGGGGCGTGTGCCTGCAATCGGCCATGCCTGGCTCCCTCGATTGGTAAGCGAGCACTCCAAATTGAAGATCTCTCCAGACTTGGGTTGATAATCGAAACGCTTGATAATAAAAGTTGCGCTGTATTCCCTCAGCGGCGGAGATTGCAGCATAACAGTGCGGGGATACGTGGTGTCGTCCTCCGAAGTCTTGTACGATGCCGGAGCATGGTCGCCCTCAGTGACGCGTACGCTCGGATACAGACGGGCATTTCCTTCGAAATGGGATCCCAATATGCCGAGAACGTTGAAGCCATTACTATAGCTAATCCAGTGATAGCACTTCTCGAGATGACTCATTCCCTTGTGGACCGTCGCCCCAACGAGGTATTCGCCGCGACCTAATTCGCATTTCATCCTAAATTCGACCACCAAGTGCCCCGGTGCCGCGATCGAGATTACCATTCCGAGTAAACGTGAGTTTGTTCCAAATATCCTAACACCCGACGGATCGCTGATGTGAATTCCAACGGTAACATCGTCGGCAAGTACGTGAGCCAACAGCGTGACCCCAACGGAAAGTTCCTCGCCTGTAAGAAGGCTCGACTCAGTGCCTATAGTTCCTTTTGCAACGATGCTGAGAATCTCGATTTCTCGCGAGCCGAACTCCTGGGAAATCATGCGCGAACCTGTTGCGCCTACGTCCTTCGAAGATTTGGCGACACCATGCCCATCGGCAGCCGAAACTGACACTGATCGAATCAAGGTGCTGGTTCTGGTCCGGCGAAATAGCTCTGCTGCAAATGCTGCAAACTCGATGTCCATTGCGTTATGGTCGCGTAGAAGCTTGAGCGCTTTATGGCTCACTCGATCAAGGGGGAGTCGATTTTGGGTCACACGTAGCCTCGGGGGGCTCACATAGTGCGAAATGCCGGCGGATATAGCAGCTACCGCACTAAAGTCTTCGAACTCAGTAAGCAACCCGACGACATCAAATTGCGACAAGGCGTGCTTGGCCAGATGTAACAGGCTGGCCTCGTCCTGCATGCCGGTCCCTGAGTGATAGTCGGAACACAGCGACGCGAAATGCCGCACGTAGACATTTGAATATTCCAAAAGATTGCTGGTGTCACTCTGCGAGAGAAAAGCTTCGAGAGAGAGTTCGAGCATCGCTCGATCCTGTCGGCTCCGATTGGCGCGCGACGCGCTATTAAAAAAATATTGCGACAACGCTCGATCGATCGGGTCGCGAATAATCGTTACGTTGACACGATCCTCCGAAAGCTTGTCCCCGAGGCCATAATTGACATGCCCTGATATCGCGGCTAGATGGCGATATTGAACTATAACATCCGCGTACCGTTGGCCCGCGATCGGCGGCGAAACGTGATCTTCCCCGAACCAGGAAGTGAGTATTCTGTGAAACGACGTTCCGCCGCTCTTCGGAATGTGATCGAAGTAGATTCTGCTTGGCATCGTTATGCCTAATCGGCTTTGGATCGCGTTAGTCTTGCGAGTACCCGATGAATGCCCTGCAGCGCCGTTTCGATTACCGTTCGGGTGTCACTGCGTTCGGTCTCGATTGCGATCTTCAGGTGTTCGATGGCGGATTCAAATGTCGCGCGATCTGTATTCGACTGCCGGCGGAGGGCGTCATAAGCTTGCTCGATGGGCGCGATATCGTCCTTGGTGAGTCGGAGTTGGGCCATGGCGACGAGGTAATTGGTGAGTGCGGTAAGCTCGTGACGCTCGGGCCTGGTCTCCAGTGCCAAGACGAGCAGTCGACGCGTTTCATCCACGCTCGATAGATCGGCCTTAGAAGAATCGATGCGACGCAGTGCGTCGCCGCCTGGCTTTGATGCCGTGTACGATCTCAATAGGTGGGACCCGTGCTCCAGATCCCGCAAGGCTTTAACAGTGGCGAGTTGTGTCTCGCGCATATTGACCTGTCCCTCCTCCATCCGCGAAATGATCTGGCCTTCTAGCGACTTTCGCCTGCGTTCCTCTTCAGGGAGATTCCATAGTGCCGCCGATACGCGAACTAGAGGGCCGATAAGCGGCCATCGGGATATCTTTTGAATGAACAATTGCAACGACAGACCAGGCACCTCCGCCGACACCTTTCGGCCCTCGGACGAACTGCGAAGGGCCCCGAGCAGCTGGATCTTTGGCATGCCGTCGCGCAGGTGGCCAAGATAAGTACCGAAACCTTCTTCGTCCGGCGCCCGCTGCAATAGCGCCCAATAGGCGGCATGAATGAAGTCTCGATCGTGATATGCGAGTAGATTCATGAGACGGTATCGACCATCGATCGCCGGTTTAAAAATCGGTTTGTAAACGATCCGGCCTGGTTCCGGTAGCTTTAAATCTATCGGCTCGGGGATAGGAAGATCCAGTGAGGGTTGGTTCGAACTTGCCGGTCGCGACATGTCGGTCCCTCGGACTATCGCCGGCTGCGGCACGGCCCCAGGCGAGGCCGCCCTGCGTCGCGTCGCTTGCGCCCGCATGCGCTGCATGAACTCGTCTACATCGACTTCCGGACTATCTGCTTTACCCATGTATTCCCCTGCCGCCTCTCGCGCTCCACCTGTTCTTTTTTCGCAGCGGCTTTAGCCGGTGCTCTTCGGAAAGCGGCTCGATGCGTGCTTCCGTTGACCGCCAAGCATGAAAAATCGCGCGAGTATCGCCGCCAGGATGTGCGGATATCTCGATTTCACTAAAGCCGTGACCGAGCAGCAATGCTCGCATGCAATGTTCATTGGGACCCCACCAATTCGTCGGATCGTTGTTCAACTCATGTCCAGGATAAAATGCCATTGCTGGAAAATTGTTATCTCGAAGATCCAGATGAGTCTCGACGATCAGGACCTGTTTTGCGAGTGGGGCGACTCTTGCGAGAGATTCAATAGCGTCATAGCGATGGTAGAAAACTCCAAGATACAGGACGACATCGAACTCCCCCACCGACTCCGCGGAGAGGTCTGCTACATCGATCTCGCGCGCGTCCACGTCGATGCCAAGCGCTTCGCGCGCAAGGTCAAATGTTTCACGCCCGCGAAATACGGCATGCGACCAACAATATGAGTCGGTTGCGAGAACACGGGCGGCGCCGCGTCGCTTCGCTTCGAAGCTAAAAATTCCATTCCATGCGCCGATATCGAGCACGGTACGTCCGGTCAAGCTGACGCGATCGAATATGAGACTGGCCTCGGTGTTGCAAATCGCCAATGATTTGCCCCCGGGGGTCACCACGCCATTGCCGAGGTCGATCGAGTGGTGCCAAACCAATTCTGCAACACGAGCCTGAAGATTGACATCCATGCTTCGCCTTACCTCATTTTAGAAACGATTGTCAACGGGATGCAATCAGGATCTCCGAACAATACAGAGTGCATGCCACCTGACAGTTACATTCGCCATTGCTCGATCACTTCAGGTTTCTCCGCTAGTGTCTCCAAGTAAAAAGCGTAGGCCGCATCGACGTTCGGGAAGGAATGTAGTCGTCCCTCGTGCAGAACAACTGCATTTTCGCAATACGTCTTGATCGCATTTGCATCGTGGCTGACAAGGATGAAGGCGCGATCTTTGCGCTTTTTGAACAGTTCGTAGTGACAGCGCTCGTGAAAGCGCGCGTCCCCGACGATCATCGCCTCGTCGATCAGAAAACAATCAAATTCGATGGCCATGGAGAGCGCAAAGGCCAATCGCGTCATCATGCCATGCGAGTAATGCAAGACGGGTTCGCGAAAAAACGTTCCAAGTTCGGTGAAATCCTCGACGAAGGGCACCAGCGGCTTGTAATCGATACCGTAAACGCGACAAACGAATTTCAAGTTATCGAGACCCGTCAGGTTGAAGGCGAAGGCTCCGGCGAAGGCGAGCGGCCAGGAGACGCGCATGCCGCGTCGGATACGGCCCGTGGTGGGTCGCTCGGCACCGCTAATGAGCCGAATCATCGTCGACTTGCCTGCACCATTGCGACCCAGAATGCCTATGTTTCTTCCGCGTTGCAGCGTGAAACTCACATCGTCGAATACTTTGAACGGTCCACGCCGCGTCTCATACACCTTCGACACATGTTCGACCGACAGCATTAGAATTCGACCCGATGACTGGCTTCACGCACCACGTACAGGCCGCACAGTGTCAGTACGAGACAACACTCAGCCATATACCCAATATCGTGGTGCGTCCGCACGACGTTGCCGAAATATCCATGGCGCAGCAGTTCGACGCCGTGGACCATGGGCAAAAACAAAACGATCTTCTGAAGCTTTGTTGGAAGCCACTCCACCATGAAGGCGGCGCCGGACATGGGAAACAGCAGATAGGCGATCGGATGCCATAACCGATGAACGAGTCCTGAAAACGCAGTACCGGCGCCCACCAACAGCGCGAGACTCGCGCCGAACCACGCCAACATGAACCAGCCCTCCAGCACCGTTAATAAATTGGCGGGGACCGGCATCCAACCGACGAATATAAAGAAAAATGACAGAACGATGAATGAGCTGGAGGCACCAATGATTTCCAGCGCAATGCGCGTCAAGAACACGTCGATGATGAGTACGCCGCGATGAAACAACAAAGGCTTATTCTGCTCGATTCCGGAGCTGCATTGCGATGTGGCGTTACGCCACATCAGCACGGACGAGTAGCCCGTGACCGCGAAGGCCACGATGGGTATGCCCGTGCCCCCGTGTGCGAGTCCAGCCGCGCTCCACAGGGTCGTCACGCCGAGCGTGAAGATCATCGGTTCCCCGACCAGCCATAGCACACCCAGATTGTCGCGACCGTAGCGAGTGATCAGCTCGCGCATCATGAGCGCATGCACCACCCGGACTTGGATTGTGAGGCTTTGGAGGAACGATAATTCGCCGATCGTGGCCATGAGCGGGCGTCTCGCTAGTCCGCATGTTCGCGAACGCTGGCGATCAGGATGCCGGCGATCGCCCAGCCGACCAAGCTGATGATCAAGAACGTGATTATCGAGCGGATCCGCTTGGGCTCCATCGACTTGTCCGGTAAATTGGGTTGCACCAAAGTTTCTAGATAAAGCTGCTTTTGCAAGGCCTCAGCGCGTGCGGATTCGAGCGCCGCCAATGCGACCCCCAACTGTTTGTCGGCGAATTCCACATCCAGCGCCAGCCGCTCGAAATTCGGTGCACGCGCGCTGAACGAACCCCGTGCACTCGTTACCTTGGACGCTTCGGTGCTGATCGCATTGCGCAGCGTCGCGGCGCGGCTCGTGAGCGCGCCAATTTGCGGATTGTCCGGGGAAAGCTTTTTGAGCTGAGCCAGCTCGGTCTCGGTGGTGATCAACTCTTGCTGTATTTTCGCGACGCCTTCGAGTTGCAGCGCCGCTTGTTTATCGGGTTCAAATACTGCGTGGCTGCTGCGATAGGTCAGCAGCGCGAGCGACGCTTCCTTGGCCTTATCCGAGGCAATCTTCACTTCATTGTCGGCGAAACTGATCAGATCGCGGTGGCTGCGGTCGTTGAGCGTATTGACCAAGCGCTCGCTCATGTCGAGCAGCGAATGGTTGATTTTGTACGCGTCCTCGGCGGTGAACGCGCGCACGGTCAAAATAGAGATCGACGATACCGGGTCGTACTCGACCCCGACATGCTTGCCGTAATAGACGTAAAGTTTTTCAAAGCTTCGGTTCCATCCGAATCCCGGAAATCGATCGATGGGATCGACATCGGGATTTGAATACGCCTTGCGCAGATCGAGCTTTTCGTCGAGTTCCTTCAGCGCATCGCGTGACAATATATAGTCCCGAACCGAATAGGTGTCGTCCTGGGAGCGCGGAGTGATTCCGGTGCTTTGCAGCAACTGGCCCACGAATCCGGATGGCGCCTGGTGTTGAGGACTGCGGACCAGAAAGCGGGATTCCGAGATGTACACGTCCGAGGCAATGAGTCCGTAGTAGAGGATGGCGCCGCACGTGGGTACCAGCACAATCAGTACGAATAAGAAGTGGCGGCGAAACCAGGTTTTCATCAAAGCCCGACCTGCTTGAGCGCCAACGTGGGGTAGGCCACCGAGAACAGCACGTTCAAGAACTTCTGAATCTCCGTGATCGGCGCATTGGACACGTACAAGATGTCCCGGTTCTCGATGGGGAAACTTTGGATCGCGAAAAAGCTTCCGGGGTCGCTGAGGTCGATGCGAAACGCCACCGGCACCATGCCCTCCGCGGTGGTCATGACCGGCTGGTGCGGCCAGGTGAGTGCGGCTTTCGGCGCGAAGCGGAATACGAACACTCCCCGGGCATTCGACCGCGAATCGATGAGACCGCCGGAGCGGGCGAGGGCTTGCGCGAGGGTGATGCCCTGTGTTTCGAAATTGACTTCCTCGTTCTTGCCGGTGGCGCCCAATGCCGTGAAGCTATAAGGCTGAAACAGTGCGGTCACTATATCGCCGGGCTGCAGCGGCACGTTTTGCCGCGGATCGCGGATGATGGTCTCCAGCGGCAGAGAATAGACGTTGTCGGCGCGCGTGACCTGGATGGTCATCTTGTTCACCGGCTGACGTACGCCGGCCGCGGCCGCGAGCGCGTCCAGCAGTCTTTCATTTCCTGGGACCAACGGCACACGAGTGCTCGTATTGACCTCGCCGACCACGGTCGCGTTCGACGACAAATTGCGCGTCATCCGCACCAGCACTTCGGGTTGATTCGCTTTGGCCTTGAGCCGGCTGACGATTTCCGCTTCGATGGACGTCAGGGTTTTGCCGGCGGCCGGAATGCGCCCAGCGAACGGCACGAAGATGAATCCTTCGTCATCGACGGGCTGATCGGGCAGAGTGGTGGCGTGCGATGTGGCTAGCCCCTCTCTGACTGTGCTCACCGGCGCGATGCCAAACAGAGTGGCCGGGGCCGCCTCCCAGATGGATACCTCGAGCATATCCCCGGGTCCCACCGTGCGCGAGGCGATGCGCGTATTCCCCAAGGTCTCGGAGAATAGCCGCAGCTCGCGCTGCGCGAGGAGCTGGCGGGTCACCGCATCGTCGATATCGATGATTTGAATCGCGGCGGCGTTGGGCTGCGGCTTCGTTGAGTCGATCGCATGGCGGCTGGGGCCTATCGTCGGTAGAAAGCCGGCACAGCCGGGCAGCAGAACGACGCTGAGGGCAGCTAAGAGCGAACGTCGGATCCGACGCATGCGGACAGTGAGGGGATCCCGGTCGGGTGCGTACGGTTGCGGAGCGGTGTGCGGGATGCCGGGCCTGCGCAGTACTGTGGTCAAAATTCGGCCGCGTAGCCAACAAGCGACATCATTGCATTTCCCTCGCAGAACTCATTGAACATGAAGACAGGAAATCCGGCGGTTAGTGCAACGGCATCCCGTTCATGACAGCCGTTTTTCAGCGCGTCATGGTTGATCATTTTATCGTTATTTGCAAGGCATTGACCTTTCAACCGATACCGCTTTGCCGTGGAGGCGGTAGTCGATCCCGGCCCAGGTGAACCGTTGCCCGGTCACGCTGGTCAAATACGCGCCCAGATGCACCAGGTGAATCAGCGGCCACGCCCAGCGGGCGAACCTGATCGTGGATTTCGCCGAAGCGATCGCTGCGTGCGGCAATAACAGTTCGGCGATCTGCCGTCGAATGCCAAGCCGCATCTGGAGGAACCCAATACTGACGAGGATGAAGCCCGACGCCCACCGGTGTCCCGCCAGCATTTCCGTGGCGGCAAACGCTGCGCCGAGCGTGGGCAGGCATATGGTCCAGCCCGCCAATAGCCAATGCTTGGGCGCGTAGGTTCGGACCAGCAGGTATTGACGATGCGCGAACCTGAACAGACTGGTCCAGGTGTGCGCGACCGGGCTCGGCACGAGAACGTGCAGCGGCGCATTGATCTTGAGGCCTCGCTCGCGCAGCGCCGCGGTGAGGGTCAAATCGTCGGATGCCGCCCGATTCCAGACCGTCGTAAGATCAATCTGATCCAAGGCCGTTCGTTCGAGCGCGATGGAGCCTCCCCAGCAGAGATTCCAGCGCCATGAGCGTGCGGCCGTCGCGTTGGACAGGTCGACCGCAGCCACGATCAGACTCGGCCAGCGGCCATCGGTCGGCAGCTGCCAGCGATAGCCGGTGCTCGCGGCGACCTCGCGGTTGGCGACCGGCCGGATGAGTTGGGACAGCCAATTCTCGTCCGGCAGGATGTCGGCGTCGGCGAACACCACGATCTCATCGTCATCGCGCAGCGCGCCGAGTGCCGCCAATAAATTGTGAACTTTCTGCGCCCGCTGAGTGGCTGCCCCCGCAACGACGATGTCCACGGCGATCCTGCCCGCGCATCTTTGTCGCAGGTCTTCGATGAGCGGCAGCACGGGATCGGCGCTCGATTCCAGCGCAAACACCAGCCAGTAGCCGGGATACCGCTGTTGGCACAGTCCATCCAGAAACTTCGGTGTCGTCTCGCTGACGCCCTTGATGGCCGTGAGGATCGCAACCTTGGGTGTTTCCTGCGCAGGGGCAAGTAGGGTGAGACCCCGGCGGTAGTGCCAGACACCGTAGGTAGCCACTACGTCCGTCAGCAACCACGCCCAAAGCAGCGAGAGATACATCATTGCGAGCGGCTCAATTCCCCGGTTGGCGCCTGCGGCCTGCGCGCAATCAACAGCAGCTCGATGGCTTTCGCATTGGCGGGCGCCCCGTACAACGCGCTCAACAACCCGCCGGCCAGCCGGCTCCAGATCAAGGCCCCATGCCAGGCAATCGCGTGGCGGAAATAGCGTTCGCCGGTCAGCTTGGGCGCGCAACGGCCCATCCAATGCGGGAGGCGATGGTGCGCCGTGAGCGGCAGGCCGCGGATCGACTCGACGTCGAGGCCCGCGGTGTCGGCGAGCGTGCGCAGCGCCTGTTCATTCCACCAGGTCAGGTGGTGTGGCGGCGCATTCAACACGAAATTGGGGATATCGTTCCAGGCCGAGGGGAATTTCGGCACCGCCAGGATGAGGTATCCCCCGGGCCGCACGCAGCGCTGCATGTCGAGCACAAATTGCGCGGGGTTGGGTACATGCTCGACCACGTGGAACGAGCACACGGCATCGTACTGCGCGGGATGGCCGGCGGCGTGCGCAGCCAGGGATTCGTTGCGGATGTCTCTTTGGACGCCTGCGCCTGAGTAGTTGTCGTCCAGGCCGACATAGGTTGCATGGCCCACATGACCGGCGAACGCCCCGGAACCGCAGCCGATATCGAGAACCTTATCCCCCGGCTTGATGAGAGCGGCGGCGTGGCTGAAGTCGGCGCGCTCCAGGGCGCCATCGCTCCACGGCCCCTCCTTGCCCCAATGCAAGTACAGATCTTTGTAGAAGATCGCGTCGCCGGCGATCATCGGGTCGAAGAAAATCAACCCGCAGGGCGACTCCCACAGGCCGAACTGCGAGACCTCGCCAAGTTGTCGAGCCGCGGCCACGCCAAAGGAGGCCCGCCACAGACCGATCAGCAGCGCGCTCGATATCGACTGCAGGCGGCGGACCGCAGGCTGGCCCGTGATCGGACAGGCGGGGGTGGTGGCAGGCGACACGCTCATGGGCGGTATTCGACCACGGCGAACCATTGCTCGATCAAGCGCAGCACCGCCGGCTCGAACAGCGCGTCGAGCTGGCCGACGTAGTGCAGTTGTTCGTCGCGGCCGATTTTGCGTTTCTGCGGAAACTCGAGTGTCGGCAGCACATGCGTTTGGAAAGTCGCGCCGCCCAGTCGCTCGCTGTACAGCGGCAGGATGATGGCCCCGGTGTAGGCGGCGATGCGCACGATCTTGCCGAGATTGCCCCGAACATCGAGCGCGCGCCCAAAGAAGGGCGCCCACACACGACCTTCGGCGTACTCGTCGATCGCAAGGTACAGGATCCTCCCGGGCTGCTGCAGGTGGTGCACCGCGCGGCGCCACGCGCTGCCGTCCATGGTGAGCATGGTTCCCGGCTGCCGCCCGCGCTGCATGGCGGCGATTTGCGCGCGCACTCGATTGCTCGGCAACGGTTCAGCCATGGCGCACACCCGCCCCGGTGCCCGATCGGCCATCTGGATCCCAATGGTCTCCCAGTTGCCCGTGTGCACGAACGGTACGATCACCGGCCGGCCGTCGGCCAGGACGGCGTCAAAGGTTGCCGGATCATCGATGCTCACGCGCCCCGCGGGCACGATTTTATGGAGCACGCAGAATTCGGCGTAGTGCCGGCCCATGTTCGCCCACAGTCGCCCCTGCGCGGCCTCGAGTGCGGCGGGATCTGCGGCGAGGTCCGTGCGCAGCAGGCGCATCGCCGCAGCGGCTCGCGCCGCCGCGGCGGGGTGGGCGCGGCGCCCGAGAATCGGGCTTAAGGCTGCGCCGATGCGGGAGACCGCGGGGATCGGCAGCGAGCGCAACACCTGATACAGACCGTAATCGCGCAATTCCTCGCGAGTCATCCCGGGCACCCAGCGGGGCTCGGCGAGGGGGTTGACGGCAGACATGGATGGCAGATTACCAGCAACCCGGCGCGGCGCGAGTCGTATCGACCCCGGGAGCGGACTTGAGCGGTGCGAAACCTTTCGGTACCCTGCACGCTCGAATCGCGAAGCCCAGAGCACCGCACGCATGGCTGTAAAGAGACTGAACGACAGCGTGCTGGGCATATGGGAGCGACCGTCGCTCGCCTGGATGGCGGATCGGCTGCCGGCCGGTGTCTTACCGAATCACCTGACCATTTTGGGTGTGCTTGGCGCGGTGATCGCCGCGGCGGGCTTCATCTTGAGCCGCTGGTCATTGGCATGGCTCTGGCTGGCCTCTGTCGGCCTCGTGGCCAACTGGCTCGGCGACTCGCTGGACGGAACCCTGGCGCGACGCCGGCACATCGAGCGTCCGCGCTTCGGTTTTTTCGTGGATCATGCCAGCGATCTTTTCTCCCAGGTGATCATCTTTCTCGCGGTGGGCCTCTCGCCCTGTGCCCACTTCGCGGTGGCCTGCCTCGGGTTGATCGCCTTCTTGATGGGGTTCGTTTACACGCTGATCGGTGCCCAGGTGCGCAACACCATGCGCATCACCTATTTCGGTTTTGGTCCTACGGAGATTCGGGCGCTGTTGCTGCTCGGCAATCTCTGCGTTCTGGCCTTCGGCGTGCTGCATCTCCCGCTGCGCTTCGCACCCTTTGCGGAGTTGGGTCCGGTATCGGGCCATGACCTCGTGATCTCGATTCTGTCCATGGCCGGTGTCGGCGGCATTGCCGTGCTGGCGATTCGCGAGGGCCGCGCGCTTGCGGCGCTCGATCCCACGCCGGCCGCGCCACCGGGACCGGCCGAGTAAGCAATGCGATTACCTACTGAAGCTGCTGCGGCCAAGGATTCCGCGCCAGCCCCGGTGTTGTTGGACATTGCGCGCTTGATCTGGAGCGCGCGTCGTACCGCCCCGAGCGGGATCGACCGCGTCGAACTGGCTTACGCCGAACACTTCCTGGACGCCACTGCCGGCCGGCCGGCCTACGCGGTGATTCACCTGATGGGTTGGCTCTTTGGGGTTAGTCCCGCCGGCGCCCGGCGGTTCGTTAAAGAGGTCGCCGCGCGCTGGCAAGGCGGCACGCTGCAGGGTAACAAAACAGGCAGGTCTGGGATAATTCGCTTGTATTCCACACTGCTCTCGGGGCACTGGATGGTCGGCTTCCATTTGCGGTGGCGACTCAGGCAGCATCGCGAGCCGCCGATCTTTCTGGTCGTTTCTCACCATCACCTGTCGCTCGACTACACGATGCGCGGAATCCGGCGTTATTTCGCGGCGCGCTGCGTGTGCTTTCTGCACGATCTGATTCCCATTGACTATCCGGAATACGTCAAACCCAACAGGCAGCTGCGGCATCGGCGGGCGACCCAGACCATCACGCGCTTCTTCGATGCCGTGATCGTGAACTCCAAAGCGACGGCGGATTCGTTTCGTCAGTTTGTGTCGGCCGAATTCGGACCCGGCATGCGCGTCCCGAGTATCAGCATCGCGTTGCCCGGTGTATGTCCCTTCCCGCGCCCGGACGGCGAGGCGAAATTGCCGGACGGGCCGGATTCAGTGCCATACTTCGTCGTGCTTGGTACCATCGAACCGAAAAAGAACCATTTGCTGCTGCTCAATCTGTGGAGCCGGTTGGCAACGAGCATGGCCACACCGCCGCGGCTGCTCGTGATCGGCGCGCGCGGCTGGGAAAACGAACAGGTGGTCGACATGCTCGAACGTTCGCACCGCCTTCGCGGCCTGGTCGAAGAGCACAACCACTTGGACGATGTGGCTGTCGGATCGTTGCTCTGCCGGGCGCGGGCCTTATTGGTGCCCTCGTTCGTCGAAGGCTTTGGTTTGCCGCTGGCCGAAGCGCTCGCCTCCGGGGTCCCGGTGATCTGCAGCGACATCTCGGCGTTTCGCGAAGTCGGCCGCGATGTACCGGACTACCTCGACCCGCTCGACTTGTTTGCGTGGCGCGACGCAATTGTCGATTATTCCCGCCCTGATTCCGCCAGGCGCGCCGCGCAAATGCAGCGCCTGGCGCATTGGCAGCCGCCGCGGTGGTCCGATCATTTCGAGATCGTGGAACGCACTCTCGACGCGGCAGCAGAATTGTCCAGCCCTTCCCCGTGAATACAAACAAGTCACCGCTTAAGATCCTTATCGAGCTACGCCCCGCTCTCGAGGGGCATGCGGGCATTCCGCAAGAGACTCGGTTGCTATTTCGCGGCCTGTCCATGCTGGATGATGTTCGCGTCGCAGGCCTGCTGCAAAGCAGTGACCGCCTACTTGCACAAGGATTGCCGCCAAGCGGCAAGGGCTGGTTCGGCCCCTTGTCGAAGGACCGGCAGTTGAACCGCCTCGGGCGTGTAGTGATCTCGCTGGAGCAGCGTACCTGGCAAGGCGTCGTGAATGCATTCGTTCATACCGTGGCGATGGCTCTTTGGCGTGCCGTCGGCGGCAGCGAGAGTCTTTCGCTTTTCGATGCACAGCACTTTCGCGATTACCTGTGGCGCCGCTTCTTTGCGCGCACGCTCCCCGCGGCAGACTTCGATCTCGTCACCCGCGCCGGGTTCAGGATTGCGCGTATCCCGTGGACCGCGATGCAGCGGTGCGCTCTATTCACGAAAAGCTTCGTCGGTCCCCTGTATCCGCGCCTCGGCACGTCGGACTTCGACCTGATGATCACCGAAACGCCCTACCCGGCAACGGTGTCGCGCAGCACGAAACTGGTGGTTCGCTACCACGACGCCATTCCCGTATTGATGCCGCATACGATTTCCGACCGCAGCTACCACCAGGCCTCGCATTATCAGGCATTGCGCAGCAACGTGAACAGCGGTGCCTGGTTCGTCTGTGTCTCCGACGCCACGCGCAGCGACCTGCTGTCGATCTTCCCGCAGGCCGAGCCGCGCGCGCTGACGATTCACAACATGGTCTCGCACGACTATTTCGACGAAGACTCGAGCGCGGAGCGCGTCCCCGAGATCATCAAGACCCGGCTGAACAGCAACATCAAGCCGCCCCTCGACCCGAATTTCCGCCGCAGACTTTTCGAGGACGGTTCAGCGTCCGAACCGCTTCAATATCTGCTGATGGTCTCTACCATCGAACCGCGCAAGAATCATCTGACGCTGCTCGCGGCCTGGGAACAGCTGCGCGCCGACATCTTCCCCCAGCTCAAGCTGCTCGTGGTCGGGGAGACCGGCTGGCGCAGCAAACCCATCGTGCGGAAGTTTCGTCCGTGGATGGAGCGCGGCGATGCCTTTTTGGTGGAGAACGTGCCGTCGGCGGACCTGCGCCTGCTGTACAAGCACGCCCGCGCCACCGTCTGTCCGAGCTTCGGCGAGGGATTCGATTTTCCTGGAGTGGAGGCCATGAAATCGGGCGGCGCCGTGATTGCGTCCGACATCGCCGTGCATCGGGAAATCTATGCCGATGCGGCGGAATTCTTCAACCCGTATTCGGTCGGCGATGCAGCGCGCGCGATCCAGGCCGTGATCGGTCCCGCGAACGCTTCGCGCCGCGACGAGTTGATCGCCAAGGGCGCTGCGGTCGCGCGGCGCTACGATTTCGAGGTGATCCTGCCGAAGTGGGAAGCGTTTCTGAAGTCCCTGACACGCTCGACCGACACGCCAAATTCGATGCCGCCATGAAGCGGATCTTCCTCACCGGCGCGAGCGCGGGCATAGGCCTGCTGACGGCCCAAGCCTTGTGCGCCCAGGGCCACGAGGTGTGGGGCACCGGCCGCACCTTGGAGAAGCTGCCCATCCTCGAGCACTTTCATCCCATCGTTCTCGATTTGAACGATGCGGATTCCATCGAGGAGGGATTTGGTCATGCGCAGGGCGAAGCGGGGCGCTTCGATGTGCTCATCAACAATGCCGGGGCGGGGGTGTTCGGGCCGCTCGAGGCCTTCACCGATCGGGAATTCAACGCGCAACTCGAAACGCTACTGCTGGGGCCACTGCGGCTGATCCGCTTGGCGCTGCCCGAGATGCGCGCGCGGCGTGAGGGGCTGCTGATCAACGTCTCCTCATTGGCGGGCGTGTTTCCGCTGCCCTTCATGGCGCCCTACAGCATGGCCAAGGCTGCGCTCAGCGCGATGTCCGAGGGCCTGGTTTTGGAACTCGCGCATACCGGTGTGCGGGTCGTTGACGTGCGCCCCGGCGACTTCGCCACCCAATTCCACGCCTCGACGCGGCGGATCGGCGACGAACTGTCGGGCGCTTATGCGCCGAATCTAGAGCAGGCGTGGAGCGCCATCGATGCGAACATGAACCGGGCGCAGGACCCAAAGATGGTGGCCGACCGGCTGGTCAGCATCGTCGAGGGCGAGATCCGCGGCCCCGTCGTCGCGGTCGGCGACGTATTCCAAGCCCGCATCGCCCCCTTGCTCGCGCGCTTGACTCCGCGCGCCTGGGTGCAGTGGGGAGTGCAGCGCTACTACGGGCTGAAAACGCGATAACACAGTGGCGGTGATGGCCTCGCGTGACCTCCGTAGTGAGTGGTGCCCGCCTTCAGGCGCTGGAGGGTGGGCCAGCCTGGACACGTTCTGCAATGAGATGAGCAAATGGCTGGATGTCCTGTGCCAAACTCGCACGGTCCAACGCGCGTAGGTAGCGACCCCGGTCCTCAAGGCGAATGACCGTCCACGGGTATCCGCCGGAGGCGAGCATCACGTTCATCAGGAAGCGGGCGATCCGGCCGTTCCCGTCCATGTACGGGTGGATGTACCCGATGAGCCAGTGTCCGAGCACTGCTCGAACGCAGGCTTCCGGCTCCGCCGTCATCAGGTCGAATAGCGCCGGCATCGCGTCCCGGACCGTCTCCCAGCGCGGAGGAACGTAGCGCGAGGTCTTCAGGTAGACGAAGTCGTTCCGATAGCCGGCAAGCACCGCGGGCGGCACGACGCCCGCCGCCACCGACGGCTGGAAGAGTTCGCGATACCACTCGGGGTGCGAATCGCGTGCGAGCTGCGCGGCGGGCGCCCCTTCCAGCACCGCTGCCACTCCCCGCTTGACCGCGGTGAATGCCTGCCAATAGCCGCGCGCGGCCATGGCATTGCGGCTCAGTGCATCTTCCTCGTTCGTTTCGGGTCGCCATGCACCGGTGCGGACGCGCTCAATCAGCTCCGCAGTAACCTGGTAGCCCTCGATGGATAGCGAGTGGTAGGCGTCCGTCACATAGATCTCGTCGACCTGACGCAAGTAAGCGTGGTGGTCGCGAGGCAGGCCCGGCGCCTTTGGAAATGCTGCGATGACGGCCTCGCGCGTCAGCGTCCAGAGTCCGTGAAGACGTCCGACGACGGGCGCCTCGCCGGCCGCCACCCGTCGCCCGACCCACGGCGCCGCTACGAAGGGGTCGCTCTCTGGGGTGTTGTGTTCCGCCGCGTGCATGGCCGCAAGGATCTCATCGGCGAGATTGGCGCGGCCAGTACGGCGAAACGCGCCGGCGAGTCGACCTGCCACGACCGAGTGTCCGCCGCGCAAGAGCAATCGTAGGATGCCCGATGCGTCACGCACGCTGTTGAGCGCGATTTCGGCTTCAAGGGGCTTCGCCGCAAAGAACGCGTCTGGCACGCGCGTGAGCGCGGCCTCGAGGGTGAACACGCGAAGGCCGTCGAGTACGCTCAGGTCCTCTACCGGCGGCGGCTGCGTCTCCCGGATGTCATAGAGAGAGGTGTCGTACAGGAGCTCGATCTTGTTGTTCTGAGCCTTCGGGCTGTACACAATAACCTGAGCCGGGATCGCGGTAGTCTCGAGGTGGAGCAGGAGCGACTGCTCAGCCGAGAGATGCCAGTTGGAATCGAACCGCGCTTCGCAATAGCGGCCGCAGAACTCCCAGAACGCAGTCAGCCATGGAGCGCTTTCGCCGGGCTGTGTCGATGGGCTCGCGCTGATGAACCAGCCGTCGATGACTCGCTGGAGATAGCCGTATCTGACCAGGCGGTCGCGATGAACGCGGCTCAGCTCCTTGCTGGAAAAGACACGCCGACCCCCCGCCTGCAACCTGCGTAGGACCTCGAGTGAGGTCGCAACCTTATCGTTCGAGGTGGCCACGGACGATTCAACTTAGTTTTATATGCATCACACAATTTAGTATATCATGCATTTTGCAAAACAGTTTATGATGCCTTTCCTCATTTAGTTTTATTTGCTTTTTCGATCATAGCCCCTCTCTCTTGATGACAGCAAACGCCTCATCCGCCATGCGCAGCGTCGCCGCGATATCTTCCGGCGTGTGCGCCGCGGACAGGAACCAATTGTGGTGCGGATGGAACATCGCGCCACGCCGCGTCACTTCCGCGCAGAACCGCTGCTGCCGGCGCAGGCTGGGATCGTCCGCAAAGCTCAGGAAGGGAGTCGCCGGGGGGCCCGAGGCGAGCATCGCGTAGCCATGCTTGCGGCCGGCCTCGACCAGGCCCGTCATCAGCATCTCGCCCAGGCGGCGCAGGGTCGACACCGTGTCTTCACTCTGCATGATCTTGAGGCAGGCCATGGCCGCCGCCATCGGCGGCGGATTGTTCCAGTAGCTCCCCGTGAGGAAAACCTTGCTCGCGGCCACGCGCAGTTCGCGGCGGCCGAGCGTCGCCGACAACGGGTGGCCGTTGGCGAGCGCCTTGCAGAAGCAAATGAGATCCGGTTCGAAGCCGAAGTATTTATGCGACCCGTGGACGTCGAGGCGAAATCCGGCGCGGATGTCATCGAGAATCAGCACGATCCCGTCGCGGCGGCAGGCGGCTTCGATGTGCGGCCAGAATCCCGGCGCCGGCATCTGCGACGCATGAAACACCGGATGGTGAAACGGCGTCATGATCACGCCGGCGATGTCGCCGCGAAAACTCTTCAGCAGCCGTTCGAAGGAGTCGAGATCGTTCCAGGTGAAATCGTGGATGTGAGCGCGGTCTTCCTCCAGCAGTCCCGCGTGCCCCGGCGTGCACCAGGGATCCATGCCGTGGTAGGCGCCCGCCACCTTGAGGATCTTGCGCCGCTTGTTATGTTCGCGCGCCACCTGCAACGCCCAGGTGGTCATGTCCGAGCCGTTCTTGCCGAACACCGCCCACGCGGAAAATTCCACCAGCGACACCAAGTGTTCGGCCAGCTCGACCATGATCGGTCCCGGGTGATTCAGGCACAGCGCATCGCGCTGCTGCCGGGCGGCCGCCGCCTCGACCTCGGGATGCTGGTGACCGAGGATCATCGGGCCGTAACCGCACAGGTAGTCGATGTATTCGTTGCCGTCCACATCCCAATAGCGGCATCCTTGCGCGCGATCGGCGTAGTACGGAAAGGAGCCCGGCAGCCCGATGGCCGGACCCGCATGGCCGTAGATGCCGCCGGGAATCACCTTGGCCGCGCGGGCAAAGAGTTCCTGCGATCGCCGAAACCGATTGTCGGGCGAATTCAAGACGCTGCCGGTTGCAGATACACCCGCAGCCGCTCCATGACGACATTGAGACCATCGGCCAGCGGCACCAGACCCTCCACTTTGATTTGACCGCAGCCGATGGCGGCGAGGGCATCGATCTCGTCGCGCATCGCCGCATAGGCGACATCCATGTCCGCGAACGTGATGCAGACGTCCGGGCGCCGCGGCGGCTCGCCCCAGCCGGCGGCATTATCTACCGAACCGTGATCGAACCAGATCGTCGCGCCGGGCTCGCCCGCGATACTGAAGGCAGCGAGCCCCGGGGGCAGGGAACGCAGCGCGTTGCGCGCCGACTCGTCGCCGTCGGCGAGTGGGCGCAGGCCTAAACCGGCGGCAATCAGCGAGAGCCGGGCGTGTAGACGGCGGCCGGCGGGGGTCGCGAGAACCGGTGGATCGCCGTTCAGCACCGCTTCGAGCCGGCGTGCCAATTTGGCAAAACGCCGCAACACGCCCACCCGCCAACCGCCCCATAGAGTGAGCGGCACTGCCCAGGTCCGGCCCGAGAAAAAGGCGTTCAGATGGCGATCGCTGAGAAAAAGCAAAATCACCGAGGGAATGCCGCGGCCGGAGCCGTTCTCCCAGGCGACGCGACCGGATCGCAGGCGCAGCGTGGCCGCCGCTCCGCCGAGGATCCGCATGACAATCGATGCGTCCAAGTCGCCGAGAATATCCCGGGCGGCCGGATCTTCGGCCGCTAAATCGGTCAGGCAGGGCAACACCGCGCTCAAGTACAGACGGCTCAGTACCGCAGGATTGGCAAGCGCTGTAATTTTATGAATCTTCCAGGAGGTTCAATTGTTGCATATTTGTATCTTACACGGCCGCTCGGCAGCTTTGATTGACAGGCGCGCTGATTCGCTGCTGCAATTGCGGCAGCGGTTTGGGCATCTGTCGCTTGCGCTCGATTGTGTTGCTGCGCCGTCGCCCAAGTCTCGATTCGTCCACGGTCACTCGACACAACACTAAGGAAAAATCCGTCATGACACGTCTCATTCTGCGCGCTCTCGGCATCATCATCGCACTGTCGGGCATCATGCAATCTGCCTTCGCACAGGTGGTGGATATCGTCAACAGCGATGCATATAGAAACACGGCCATGGGCACCGGCGCACTAGGCTCTGATCAACCAAGCGCACTTGTCGATTACGTGGGGCCCGGTGACGCCAATACCGCCGTCGGTCTCAACGCTCTGAATCTCAATACCACCGGGCAACAAAACAGCGCACTAGGCGATAGCGCGCTCGGCATGAATACGACCGGCCAAGGCAACACTGCTATCGGAGTTTATGCGCTGATCGCGAACACCACCGGAGGCTACAACACCGCCAGTGGGATCTACGCACTCGCAGCCAACACGACCGGCTCGGATAACACAGCCACCGGCGATCAGGCCCTGCACGCGAACACGACGGGTTATAACAATGTGGCCACCGGCTCGTATGCACTTTTATCCAACACGACCGGCACCTATAACTCCGCGCACGGGATTTTCGCTCTGCAGGCCAATACGACCGGTGACTACAATGCGGCCACGGGTTTTGGCGCGCTGGCAAGCAACACAACCGGCAACGGCAACACCGCCGATGGCACCGGTGCGCTCGGTCAAAACACTACCGCAAGCAACAACTCCGCGTTGGGCATACACGCGCTCCATTTCAATACTATTGGGGGCTACAACACCTCCGTCGGGGACTACGCACTCTCGACCAATTCAACCGGAAGTTACAACACAGCGGTGGGCAGTCAGACACCCTATAGCCTCTCGGGCCCTTTGCCCCCCTCCATGACGGGAAGCTACAACACCTCCATCGGCGCCCTGGCCCTGGCTGCCGATACGACCGGAGCGAACAATACCGCCTTTGGATATCAGGCGCTGCTGTTGAATACCACGGGCAAGGGCAACGCCGCTCAAGGAGTCAACGCCCTCTACAGCAACACCACCGGAATACGCAACTCAGGCATCGGCAACAATGCGCTCTATAACAACACCGGCAGCTACAACATTGCGCTGGGATTCGATGCCGGCTACAACGTGACCAACGGGAGCAACAATATCGAGATCGGCACCTCCGGCACGGCGGGCGACAACAACACCATCCAGATCGGCGTGCAAGGTACGCAAACCTCCACCACCATCGCCGGAATCTCCGGCACACAGATCACCGGCAACGCCGTGTACGTGACTGCAACCGGCCAACTCGGCGTGCAAGGCTCCTCCGAGCGATTCAAGACACATATCGCCCCGATGCCTGAGTTCACGGCGAAGCTTCAGCAACTGCGTCCCGTGACGTTTCAATACAAGACGGACCCAACGGGCACGCCCCGATACGGTCTCATCGCCGAGGAAGTCGATAAGATCTATCCCGAGCTCGTGATTCGGGATAATAAGGGCCAGATTCAGGGCGTGCGCTACGAGGAACTCGCGCCGATGCTGCTCAGCGAGATGCAGCACGAGCGCAAGGAAATGGCCGAGAAATTCGCCGCGCAGGCCGCCGAGCTCCGCGACCTGAAGGAGCTGGTTGTCAAGATGCAGGCGGGGCTCGAGAGGCTCAACGCCAAGGATGAACTCATCGCGCAACGCTGAGTAGATGTACGGGGCCCGGGCCGCCTGTTCGCGGCTCGGGCCGCTCCTAAGCTTCTACCTAAGAAATAGCGGCGAGTTCGGCGGCGAGCGTGCCGACCGCCGTGCGAATGTCCGCTTCGGTGTGCTCGCAGCTCATGAAGAAGCGCAGCCGCGCGAGCTTCTCCGGCACGGCCGGATAGAGAATGGGCTGCACGTTGATGCCGCGTTCGAACAGCGCCGCGGACAGGCGCGCCGCGCGCGTGGAGCCGCCGACGATGGCCGGTATCACCGAGATGCCCGCGCTCGTGCCGGTATCCACGCCGGCCTCCTGCGCGAGCCGGAGGAACTGCGCTCCGCGTGCGCGCAGCGTCGCGACCCGCGCCGGGTCCCTGTGCAGGTGCTCCAGCGCGGCGAGGGAGGCGGCGGCGAGCGGCGGCGCCATGCCGACGCTGTACAGAAATCCGGGCGCCAGAAATTTCAAATGCTCGACCAGCGCCGTGGTGCCGGCGATATAGCCGCCGCAACCCGCCAGCGCCTTGCTGAGCGTGCCCATCCAGATGTCGACCGCGTCGCCCTCGAGAGAGAAATGCTCGCGAATGCCGAGACCGGACTCGCCCATCACGCCGAACGAATGTGCCTCGTCGACCATGAGGAACGCCTTGTGGCGGCGCTTGACGTCGATGAAGCGCGGCAGGTCGGGAAAGTCGCCATCCATGCTGTAGATGCCCTCGACCACGATCAAGACTCGCTCGAACTTGCGCCGCTGTTGCGACAGCAGCGCGTCGAGCGCCTCCCAGTCGTTGTGCGCAAAGGGCAGGCGGTGCGCCCCGGACAGCTGAATTCCCTGCAAAGTGCTGTTGTGGATCAAGGCGTCGTGCAGGATCAGGTCGCGCGGCCCGAACAAGTGGCCGATGGCGGTGACGTTCGTCGCGTGCCCGCTGACGAATACCACCGCATCGTCAACCTCGTAGGCGCGCGCAAGGGCCGTTTCCAGCTCGCGATGCAGGGGGCGCTCGCCGGACACTGCGCGGCTCGCCGACACGGACGTGCCGTACCGGTCGATCGCGGTCTTGGCCGCGGCGGAGACCAAAAGATGCCCCGACAGCCCCAGGTAGTTGTAGCTCGAGAAATTGAGGTACTCGCGCCCGCCGATGAGCGTCCGGCCCCCGGCGATACCGTCGTGATTCTTGAAGAACGGGCTGCTGATGCCGAGCCGTGCGGCACCGTCCGCGATGATGCGCAGTTGCTGGTAGCCCGGATGCAGATCGAAGCGGTAATATTTTTCCGGAATGTCCGCGCAGACGCTGTCCTGCATGATGCGCGTGGGCGCGGGCGGCGGATCCGTATGCCGCAGCCGCCGTTCGATGCCATGCTGAATCAGCTTCTCCTTGAGCGAAGCGGTGAGGCCGGGCAGCGTTCTGCGGCTCATTTAGTGAATCATCCGCCGGCTCGCGCCGGCCGCGTCCGCGCGCAAGGAAGCCGCGATCAGCTCGATCTCCGCCGCGGGAACCTCGGCGGCATGCTGGCTCGCCACCATTTCGATCTGGGCGCGAGTCTCCTCATCTTGCCTCGCGTCCGCGCCCGCCTCTTCGCCGCGCAGCTGGCCGATGATCCACACCGCCAGTTTCGCGAGGGTGGGGCTGTCGCTCAGCGCCATGACGGGCAGCGGGGTACCGAAACGGCTTTCCACCGCAACGACCAGTTCGACCGCCATCAATGAGTCGAGGCCCATCTGCTGCACCGACAAGGTGGCGTCGATCTTGTCGGGCGCCATCCGCAGGATGTCGCCGATTTCGACTTTCAACATCTCGACCACGGTGTTCAGCAATTCTTCCTCGGGCAGTTCGTGCAAAAGGCGCCGCAGATCCTGCGTTCCCTCGTCCTGCGTTTCGCCGTCGCCGCCGCTGCGGGCGAGTTCGGCGAATTTCGGCGAAGCGGCGCTCGGCAGGAAGCGGGACAGCGCGCCCCAGTCCAGATCGAGCACCGCAAGGTCGGAGCGGTCCGCCACCAGCATGGCCTCCAGCGCATCGAGGGCCACGGCGGATTGCAGCGCCGAGCCGCCCATGCGGCTCTGCAGTGCATCCTTGATCTTCTCGTTGCGCGCGAGAAAGCCGACGTCGTCGATGACGCCCCAGCGCACGCACGTGGCCGGGAGTCCTTGCGCGCGGCGTGCCCGCGCCAGCGCTTCGAGCGCGCAGTTCGCAGCCACATAGCTGCCCTGGCCGGGATTGCCGAACAGCGTGGTGGCCGAAGAATAGAGCACGAAAAAGTCCAGCGGCAGATGGCGGGTCAGTTCGTGCAGATACTGCGCCCCCAGCACTTTCGGCGCCAGCACGCCGCGGATCTGCGCCGCGGTGAGGTCGCGGATCAGGCCGTCATCGATGACCATGGCCGCGTGCACGATGCCGCGCAGCGGCGGCAGGTCGCGCGCGGCTTCATCGAGCAGGCCGGCCAGCGCCGACCGATCGGTGACATCGCAGGCGCGCGCGAGCACTTGCACGCCGCGGCGCTCGAGCCGTGCGATCGCCGTCTGCGCGAAGGCTCCGGCCGGACCGCGGCGGCTGAGCAGCACCAGGTGCCGGGCGCCCCGGTCCGCGAGCCATTCGGCGGTTCGCAGGCCAAAGCCGCTCAAGCCGCCGGTGACGAGGAAAGTCGCCTGCGCCGAAACGTCCAGGCGGCGCGCCGGGAGCTCGAGGATATGCGCGTCGGGAATTCCGCCGCCATAGGTCACGACGATCTTGCCGATGTGCCGCGACTGCTGCATGTAACGAAATGCGTCGATCACCTCCGCGGCATCGAAGCTGCGGAACGGGAGCGGGCGCAGTACCCGCTGCTGAAACAGCGCCAGCATCTCGGCGAACAGTTGCCGCGTCAGATCGGGCCGCTCCGACATCAATTGATCGGCGTCGATGCCGAAGTAGCTCAAGTTGTTGCGGAAGGGGCGCAAGCCGACGCGCGTGTTCTCGTAGAAGTCGCGCTTGCCGAGCTCGAGAAAACGGCCGAAGGGTTTGAGCACGCGCAAGTTGCGGTTGATGGCTTCGCCGGCCAGCGAGTTGAGCACCACATCGACGCCGTCGCCGGTATCTCGCAGGATCTGGTTGGCGAACTCCAGATTGCGCGAGTCGTATATATGGTCGACTCCCAGCAGGCGCAGGAAATCGCGCTTTTCGTCCGAGCCGGCCGTGGCGTAGATTTCAGCGCCGCACCACTTGGCCACCTGGATTGCCGCGACACCGACCCCGCCCGCCGCGCCGTGAATCAAGACCTTTTCATCCTCTTGCAGGCGCGCCAGGTGATGCAGCGCGTAATAGGAGGTGAAAAACGTGCTGGGGATGGTCGCGGCCGCTTCGAACGACAATCCCGCCGGGATCGGCGACAGCGCGGAGGCCGGGGTGATCACCCGGTCGCTGAAACTCGAGGGCGCGAAGCCGATCACCGCATCGCCAGGGGCAAAGCCGCGCGCGTCCGGCCCGACGCTCTGCACCACGCCCGAAAACTCCAGCCCTAAGCTCGATCCGGCGAAGCCGTTCTCCACTGCCTCGTCCGACAACAGGCCGAGCGCGTACATGACATCGCGAAAATTCAGGCCCGTCGCCTTCACGGCGACTTCGACTTCGGCGTCGCGCGGTGTCCGCCGCGGATGGGCTTCCCAGCGTAGGTTGCGCAGCTGTCCCGGCAGCGCGAATCCCAAGTGGGTGTTGTGCGCATCCGCGGATCCCGCGCTGCGATCCGGCTCGGCGCCGGGCGCCGCAGCACTGCGCAGCCGCGCTGCATAGCGCTCGCCGGCCGCCGTGAGAATGACTTCCTGCTCGGCATCCTGGCAGCGCAACTCGCGGGCCAGGGCGGCCGCGGTGACATCGATGGCCGCCGCCGAAGTCTCCAGATCGATCAGGCACACCTCGCAGCTCACGGCCTCGTTCATCAAGGTGCGGACCAGGCCCAATAGCGGCGCGTCGGCGACCGCGGAGTGCGCAGCGCGAGCGATCCGCCCGGGCAGCAAGTGAGAGGCGGCATCGGCGGTCACGAAGCAGCACCGCGCCCGAGTCTGGGTCGACTCGCACGCTCGGATCAGTGCGGCCGCCGCGGTGCAGCGCGCCACCTGAGCGTCGAGCAGTGAGATCGCATCGGTGCCGCTCGAGGCGCGCAACCCACTCAAGTCAACGATGCCGTCGAGCGCGCCGCGCCGCTGGACGCAGTCCTCTAGCAGCAGCGTGGCCAGTGCCGCATCACCGCTCCCCGCCGCGCCGCTGACCACATCGCCCTGTTCCTGCAATCGTTGGCACAGCCGCGCAGCGAGTTGCGCCTCGTAGCCCTCGGCGTCCGCGAGCAGCAGCCAGTGGCGCGGCGGCGGCTGCGGCGCCCGATGCAGAGCGGTCGCCGCGCGCCAGCCGAGCAGCAGGTACGGACCCGCCGCGATGTCCTGTGCAGGCTGGTACACGCGCAGCGCGGAGAAACCGGCCTGCTGGGCGCGACCTTGCCAGAATGCGACGGGCTGCTGGCGCGCCAGCGGCACGCCCTCCGGCGCGTCGCTCCACCACGTTGCATCACGCCCAAAAACGAAGTCCAGCCAGCGCGAAGGATGCTGTCCGATCACCAGCAACGCGCCGCCCGGCGCCAGTTGCATTCGGGCGTGGTCGAGTGCGCAGTAGGCATCCCGCAACGAGCGGAAATCGAGCGTGAGAATGGCCAGCTGACAGCCGCCGCCATCGCTCGCCTCCTCCAGCGCAGCGACGCGGATCGCCGGATACTTCTCTTGCAGCCGCCGCGCCTCATCGAGGCTCGCCGGTGCGCTGCTCACGAAGCGGTAATCGCAGCGATTGAAGTCGAGCGTGCGGCAGACCTCCAACCCCAAGGCCGGTGCGCCCTCGCTGATCTCGACCACACCCAGGCGCCGCCCTTCGGGCAGGTCGCGCAAGGCCGCGGCGATCTGCTCGCGCACCGCGGCGCCGAGGCGATTCTTGAGGTCAGCGCCCTGCGCCTGACGCAGCAGCGTCGGCAGAGAGAGGAGGTTGGGGCAGAGTTCCGGGGCTGCGGGCTGCTCGCCCAGCAGTGCCGGCAGGTGCAATCCGACACACCCGACCGCATGCACGATCTGGAAATAATCCGGGTAGTCGCCGAGCAGGGCGTTCCAGATGTCCTGCGCGGAGCCCTGCGCCTCCTCCGCGTCGTCGAGCAATTCTGCGTCGGCCTGCGCCAGCTCGAGCAGATGGCCGTCATAGAGGGCGCTCTGCGCGGCCGCAGTGCGCAATTCAGCGGGCATGCGCCGCAGGGCTTCGAGCACGAAGCGGCTGCAGAGCACATCGAGCAGCGGGTCGATCTCCGCCGCATACTGCCGCTGTGCCCGCTGCACACCGGCATCGGCGAGAGCCGCCTCGAGCGCGGCATCGAGGTGCCGCAACGAGTCATCAGGTGCGGCTGCAAACACCGGCAAGGGGCGCGGCACGGCGCCGTATTCGAAGTAGCGCACGTGTTCCGCGGGACGCTGCAGCCGCACACTGCGGAACCGAACCTCCTCGATCACGGCGATCGGCTGCTGCATTTCATCGAAAATCTCGAACTCCGCCGAAACCGAATGAGGGCCGCGGGAGAGCAGCCGCGCGCGGGCATACTGCGGCTTGGCCATGCCGCCGCGGTAGCTCAGGTGGCCGATGCGGGTGGGCACGAAGGTCAAGCCGGCGTAATCGGCCGCGTCCTCCTTCAGCAATTGAATGATCAGCTGAAAGGTGCAGTCGACCAAGGCCGGGTGCAGGTGGTAAGCGTCGAGTTCGCTGCGCACCGCATCGGGCAGGTCGAATATCGCGAGCGCCGAGGCGCCCACCACCCAGCCGTGCCGCAGCGCCTGGAACGACGGCCCGTAGTCGAGGCCGGCGGCCGCCGTGAGCAGCGCGTGACTGCGGCCGGTGAAATCCGGATGGTGCGTCGGCAGCGGCCCGAGCGTGCGCTCGAGCCGCGTGTCGGTGGGTTCGCGCAGCACCCGGCCGACGGCCTGCAGGGTCCAGGCGTCGAGCGAGAGCTGTTCCCGGGACTTGATCGACAGTTGTCCGTCCCGCGGATCCAGCGCGCAGCGCAACGTGCGGCTGGTTTCTTCCGCGAGCAGCAGCGGCGCGCAAATCTCCAGATCCTCGATTTCTATCACGGCCGTCGGCTGCCAGCGAAACGCGGCGGCCAGCGCGAATTCCGCGTAGCCGGTCCCCGGGAAAACCGTGGCATCGCCCACCACGTGATCGGCCAGCAGCGGGTGCCGCTGCGTGTCGAGTTCATTCTCCCAGGTCAGTTCGACCTGATTGAGCGCGTAGCCGAGCAAGGGATGCACGAACTTGCGGTCGAGCAGTCCGATCGATGCCGGAGTGACCGCGTGCCAGTAGCGTTCCCGCTGCCACGGATAGTTGGGGAGGCGTACGGACCGTCCCCGCCAGGGCAGAAGCCGCTGCCAGTCGACCGTGGCGCCCGCGATCACGGCTTGGTTCGCGCCCGAGTAGATGCGTTGCGGCGAGTCATCGCCGCGGGTTCCGGTCGTGATCACCAGGCCCGCGACGCCGGCGTCGAGCAGACAGTCCTGCACGTAGCGGCGCAACAGTCCATGCGGGCCGACTTCCAGGAAAATGTTGATGCCGCCGTTCACCATCCCGCGGATCGCCGCTTGAAATCTCACCGGCTCGCGCACGTTGCGCCACCAGTATTCGGCATTCAGCGATTTGCCGGTGAGCAGCTCGCCGGCCACGGTGGAATAAAAAGGTATCTCGGTCGCCTCCGGCTCCAGATGCGCGAGCGAGCGCCGCAACTCCGCAAACAGTCCGTCCATCGCCGGGCTGTGGAACGCATAATCAAGATCCAGCCGTTTGTAGGCCACCTCGCGCGCGGCCAGCGCGATTTCGAACTGCTCGAGGTACGGGATCGGACCGGCGATGGTCACACCCTTGCTGCTGTTGACCCCCGCCACGCAGAGATGCTCGGCCAGGCCCAGCGCTGCCAGCAGGTCGCGCACCTGCGGCTCGCCTACATTGGCCGCCGTCATGCGGCCGGTGCCCTTGGTGGTGCCCTGCAAGGTGCTGCGATGGTGAATGACGCTGACCGCGGCCGCGAGCGTGAGCGACCCCGACGCCCACGCGGCCGCCACTTCACCGACGCTGTGTCCGGCCACCGCCACCGGCACCAGCCCGCGCCGGCGCAGCATGGCCGTGATGCCGACCTGCAGTGCAAATAGCGCCGGCTGCGCAATTTCCGTGAGGTCGTAGCGATCGCCGTTCTTGCCGGCCAGTTCCGCCTCGAGGGAGTAATCCGCGTAGCGCGAGAACAGCCTGTCGACCTCGCGCACCGCGGCTCTGAACGTCGCGTCGGCCAGCAAGCGGCTGCCCATACCCGCCCACTGCGCGCCGTTGCCGGAGTAGAGAAACGCGGCGCCCAAGGGTGCGTGCAGTGCGGTTCCGCACTCCACAGTGGTGCGGTCGGTGGCGCCGTCCGCGAAGCGACGCAGATTCGCGGCAATGGTTGAGGGCATCGTGCCGAATAGCACGGCGCAGTGAGCGTGCCGCTCGCGGCCGTGCACGGACTGATAGGCAATGTCGTACAGCGCGCTTTGCGGCTGGTCCTCGATGCACTTGGCAAGCTCGCGCGCGGCCACACTGAGCGCCGCCGCGTCGCGCGCCGACACCACGATGGGAAGCGGACTCGCCTTGGGTAAGGCCGGCGTGGCGGCGGTGCTCGGGGCGTGACTCTCCAGAATCACGTGGGCGTTGGCGCCGCCGAAGCCGAACGAATTGACGCCGATCACCAGCCGGCCGTTGGAACGCAGCGGCGTGTTGGCGGTGAGCACCTCGAGATTCCAATCGGCGAAGGGAATGTGGGGGTTCGGTGTGTCCATGCCGATGTGCATGGGGATCACGCGATGGCGCAGGCAGTGAACCGCCTTGAGCAAGCCGGCGACACCGGAGGCGGCCTCCAGGTGTCCGACGTTGCCCTTGATCGAGCCGATGGGCAGCGGCTGGCTCTTCGGCCGGTGCTGGCCCAGCGCCTCGCCCAGTGCACGGGTTTCGATCGGATCGCCGACCGCGGTACCGGTGCCATGGGCTTCGATGTAATCAATCTCGGAAGGGTGGATTCCGGCGTGGGCGTAGGCGTTCACCAACAGTGAACCCTGGGCCAGGGCGCTCGGGACCGTGAGCCCGGATTTTCGCCCATCGGTGTTGACCGCAGAATGCACCACTACCGCCAATATGGGATCGCCGTCGGCGACCGCGCGCTCGTAATCCTTCAGCAAGAATATGCCGCCGCCCTCGGAGCGCACGTAGCCGTCCGCCGAGGCATCGAACACCCGGCAGCGGCCCTGCCGCGACAGCATCGAGGCCTTCGAAAAAGAAATGAATCCCAGCGGGTGTAGATGCAGACTGACCGCGCCGGCGAGCGCCTGGCTGATCTCGCCCGAGACGATGGAGCGGCACGCTTGATGAAAGGCAACCAGCGAGGAGGAGCAGGCGGTATCGATCGCCATGCTGGGGCCGCGCAGATCATAGATGTAGGAGAGGCGGTTGGCCGCGATGCTCGCCGTGTTGCCCGTTGCGAACGGCGCGTCGATGGCCGACAAATCGTCCGCCATCCGCGAGGAATAATCCGAGGTCGAGATGCCGATATACACGCCGCAGTCGCTGCCGCGCAGCGTCGAGGGCCGGATGCCGGCGTTCTCGAAGGTCTCCCAGCTCAATTCCAGCAACAGGCGTTGCTGCGGGTCCATCAACGAGGCTTCGCGCGGCGAGATGGCAAAGAATCCGGCGTCGAATCCGGCGACATCGCCGATCGAGCCGGCAGCGAACGTGTAGGAGGAACCCGGATGCGACTTGTTCGGATGCAGGTAGCCAGGCGCGGCGAAGCGGTCGGGGTCGACTTGGGTGACGAGATCTCGGCCGGCGAGCAAATCCTCCCAAAAGCGGGCGGACGTGGTCCCTGGCATGCGAAAGGCAGTCGCGACTATGGCGACTTTGCGCATGCTTGCTCGATACGGCAGCGAAGGCGAATGCTGACTATGGCCATACTTGTCCCTTTCTCGTACATGCTGCCAGCCACTTCATTGCAAAAATTACACCAAATCGAAATCAAAGTGTGAAATTAACGGACGCTCCTCGGCAACTCTGCCACCTAGAGCCCGACGGTAAGGAGAAGCAAGCCACAGTTTGCACACGATGGCTGCCGCACGGTGGACGCGCTTGGGGTTACCTCAGATGCTGCGAACCGAGCGAACCCGCTCGGGCGCCTGCAGTGCCCACCACTGATCGACGCTCGCGTTGAGCCCGGCAAGATCCAGGCCCGCCGCCGCGAGACAGGTCTCGCGCGAACCGTGCTCGATGGCGTGGTCGGGGATGCCGATATGCAGCATCGGCAATTGCACACCGTTGAACGCGAGCAGCTCGCTTACACCTGAGCCCGCGCCGCCGCTGACGGCGTTCTCTTCGATGGTGATGATGGCGCGGTGACGCTCCGCCAGCGCCAGCACGAGCTTCTCATCGAGCGGCTTGATGAAGCGCATGTTCACCAACGTCGCATCCAGCCGCTCGGCAATCTTGCGCGCCGGGTCGACGAGCGCGCCAAAGGCGAGAATCGCCAGTCCGCTGCGCCCTTCGCGTCGCAGTTGAGCGCGCCCCACCGGAATCGCGGTCATTTCCGCGGCGATGGCGACTCCCGGACCCGTCCCGCGCGGGTAGCGCACCGCGGAGGGCGAGGACAGCGTCGTGGCCGTGTACAGCATCTGGCGGCATTCATTCTCGTCCGCCGGAGCCATGATCACCATGTTCGGGATACAGCGCAGAAACGTCAGATCGTAGCTGCCCTGATGGGTCGCGCCGTCGCTGCCGACCAGCCCAGCCCGGTCCAGGGCGAATACCACCGGCAAATTCTGCAGCGCGACGTCGTGAATGAGCTGATCGTAGGCGCGCTGCAGGAAGGTCGAATAGATCGCGACCACGGGCTTCAACCCCTCGGCTGCCAGTCCCGCTGCGAAGGTGACCGCGTGCTGCTCGGCGATCGCGACATCGTAGTAGCGCTCGGGGAATCGCTTGGAGAACTCGACCAGTCCCGAGCCCTCGCGCATCGCCGGCGTGATGGCGACGATGCTGGGATCGCGTTCCGCCATGTCGCACAGCCATTTGCCGAAGATCTGCGAGTAGCTCGGCCCGGTGCTCGCCTCCTTGAAGATCATGCCGCTCGCCGGATCGAACGGTCCCGGACCATGCCATTTGATCGGGTCCGCCTCGGCAGGCGCGTAGCCCTTGCCTTTGCGCGTCACGACGTGCAGGAACTGCGGCCCGCGCAGCTTCTGCAGGTTGCGCAAGGTGCTGACGAGCGCTTTGACATCGTGCCCGTCGATGGGGCCGATGTAGTTGAAGCCCATCTCCTCGAACAAGGTTCCCGGCAGGACCATGCCCTTCAAGTGCTCCTCGGAACGGCGCGCGAGTTCCCACACCGTGGGCATCTGGCGCAGCACTTTCTTGCCGCTCTCGCGCAGGTGCGAATACATGCGTCCGGACAAGGCGCGGGCCAGGTAGTTGGAGAGGGCGCCGACGTTCTCCGAAATCGACATGTCATTGTCGTTGAGCACGATCAGAAGATCGGTCGGCAGCGAACCGGCATGGTTGAGCGCTTCGAAGGCCATGCCGGCGGTGAGAGCGCCATCGCCGATGATGGCCACTGCGCGGCGAGTCTCCCCGCGTTGCGCTGCCGCGACGGCCATCCCTAGCGCCGCGCTGATCGAGGTGCTGGAGTGTCCGACGCCGAAAGTGTCGTATTCGCTTTCGCTGCGGGTCGGGAATGGCGCGAGGCCCTTGTCCTGCTTGATGGTGTGCAGCCGATCGCGCCGGCCCGTCAGCACCTTGTGCGGGTAGGCCTGGTGGCCCACGTCCCAGACCAGTCTGTCGTAGGGAGTGTTGAAAACATAATGCAGGGCGATCGTCAATTCCACCGTACCCAATCCCGCGGCAAAATGGCCGCCCCGGGTGCTCACGCTGTGGATCAGGAACTGACGTAGTTCGGCGGCCAGCTCGGTCAGTTTGCCGGCCGGCAGACGGCGCAGGTCCGCGGGGGCATCAATGGTTTGCAAAAGCGGATAGTTTTCTGGCGCTGCGGTCATTTGACGGAGTTTATACTGCCGAGCCACCCCAGTGGCAACGGTCGTCTCGGTTGTTGCAGATTTGCACCAGGGCTAACCCGCTGACATGATGCTATCCTTCAGGGTTTCCGAGATACTGTCCGCATGGATTCCGACAGTTCAGATGAAGTCTATCAAGACCAGGTTCTTCCCCATGTGTCGCGCACCTTCGCGCTGACCATACCCCAATTGTCGCGCGGACTGCGCGTCCCGGTCACCTGCGCCTATTTGCTGTGCCGCATCGCGGATACCATCGAGGACGAGCCGGCCCTATCGCCGCCCGAAACACTGGCCTTCCTGCAGCGTTTCAGCGCGGAATTGGCCGGGCACGGCCAGCCTAAGCTGCTGGCGGGGGAAATCACCCGCCGGCTGTCCCACCGCACCCTGGCGGCCGAGCGTGACCTGGTGAGCAACATGGACCGTGTCATCGCTGTCATGAAGCGGCTCAACCCGCCGCAGCGGGCCGCGATCCGGCGCTGCGTCGCGCTCATGTGCCAGGGGATGCCCCGCTTCCAGTTCACCGCGAGCGTGAAAGGCCTCGCCGCTTCGAGCGACCTGGACGATTACTGCTACTACGTGGCGGGCGTCGTCGGTGAAATGCTCACCGATCTGTTTTGCGACTACTCGCCGGATATTGCCCGTCACCGCGCGGCGCTGTCCGCCCTCGCCGCCTCCTTCGCGCAGGGCTTGCAGATGACGAATATTCTCAAAGATGTGTGGGAGGACCGCAGCCGCGGCGCGTGCTGGCTGCCGCAGGATGTGTTCACCCGTCACGGAGTCGATCTGGGTGAAGTTTCGAGCGAACATTTTGATCCGCGCTTCGGCGCCGCCTTTCGCGAGCTTGTGGGCGTCGCCCATGCGCATCTGCGCAACGCCCTCGACTACACTTTATTGATTCCGCGCGGGGAAACCGGCATCCGCCGCTTCTGTTTGTGGGCCATCGGACTTGCCGTCCTCACGCTGCGCAAGATCGAACACAATCCGCGCTTCACGGCCGGCGCGCAGGTCAAGGTGACGCATTCCGCGGTCGCCATGACGCGCCTGTTGACGAAGGTCGCGGGACGCAGCAACTGGCTGCTTCGACTTCTGTTCGCACAGGCTGCCCGCGGGCTGCCGCTCGCGCGGCTCGGCGAGTTGCGCGTCCCGCGCCCGGCACCCGCGAGCCTTCCGGAAGATTCGGCTCGCGAACCGGAGCAGGCGCTGCGCCGCTCGTACGGGAATTCTGGATCATGAGTCGCAACTTACCGGAGCCGGGTTCCTACCCGCTCCCACACCCGGACACGCGCGGCGACATCGTGTCGCACACCCTGCGGCGAGTGACGGATTCGCCGCTGGATCGCGCTGTCGTGGATGCCCGCGATGCGCTGCTGGCGCGGCAGAGTGAACAAGGATCCTGGTTGTTCGAACTCGAAGCGGACTGCACCATCCCGGCCGAGTACATCATGATGATGCACTTCCTGGACGAGATTGACGTTGCGCTGCAGACGAAGTTGAGCCGCTACCTGCGCTCCACCCAAGCCGATCACGGCGGCTGGCCGCTGTACCACGGCGGTGAGTTCAATATCAGTGCGTCGGTCAAAGCCTACTATGCCTTGAAGCTCGCCGGAGACGGTCCGGAGTCGCCTCACATGTCCAGAGCGAGGGCCGCCATACTGGAGCACGGCGGGGCGGCCAGGGCGAATGTGTTCACGCGCATTGCGCTCGCGCTGTTCGGGCAATTGCCGTGGCGCGGCGTGCCCTACATTCCGGTCGAAATCATGCTGTTGCCGCGATGGTTCCCCTTCCATCTCGACAAGGTGGCTTATTGGTCGCGCACCGTCATGGTGCCGCTGTTCATTCTGTGCACGCGCAAGCCGGTCGCCAAAAACCCGCGCAACGTGCATATCCGGGAACTGTTCACGACCGCGCCTGAAAAGGAGCGGCACTATTTCCGGCGCTCGGGACTGGTGACCAAGGCGTTTCTGTTGGCCGATCGACTCGGACGCCTGATCGACCCGTTGATTCCGGCGCGCATGCGCGAAGCCGCCACCGCCCGCGCGGAAAGCTGGATGCTCGATCGGCTGAACGGCGAAGACGGTTTGGGCGCCATCTTTCCCGCCATGGTCAATGCCTTGGAAGCGATGGTGATCTTGGGCTATCCCGCGGACGATCCGCGCCGCGTCACCGCGAAGCGAGCACTGCAGAAGCTGATCGTCGCGGGCCCCTCGAGCGCCTACTGTCAGCCCTGCGTGTCGCCGATCTGGGACACCGCGCTCGCGAGTCTCGCGATGCAAGAGGCCGGCGATGCCACGGCTGCGGGCGCCTCGATTCGAGCGCTCGACTGGTTGCAGTCCCGGCAACTACTCGATGAACCCGGTGACTGGCGCGTCAAGCGGCCCGGACTGGCCGGCGGCGGCTGGGCCTTTCAGTTCGCGAACAGCCACTACCCGGATCTCGATGACACCGCGGTGGTCGTGTGGGCCATGCATCAGTCGCGCGAGCCGAACCGCTATGTGGAGAGCGTGCGCCGTGCGCTGGATTGGTTGGTCGGAATGCAAAGCAAGGACGGCGGTTTTGCGGCATTCGACGCCGACAACACCTGCTACTACCTCAACAAGATTCCATTCGCCGATCATGGCGCGCTCTTGGATCCGCCCACCAGCGATGTAACCGCCCGGGTCGTGACCGTGCTGGCGCGCGTCGGCCGTCCGCAGGACAAACCGGCGTTGGAGCGTGCGATTGCCTACCTGCGTCGGCAGCAGGAAGCCGATGGGTCGTGGTTCGGCCGCTGGGGCACCAATTACGTCTACGGCACCTGGTCGGTGCTGACGGCATTGGCCCAGGCGCACATCGGCGCCGATGATCCGGCCGTGCGGCGGGCCATCCTGTGGCTCGAGCACAGGCAAAATTCGGACGGCGGCTGGGGTGAGAGCAACGATACCTACGCGCACCCGTCCGGCGTCGCGACACGCGGCGTGGCGACGCCCGCAGTACCGACGCCCGGCGAATCCGGGAAATTTCCAAGCACCGCGTTTCAGAGTGCTTGGGCGCTTCTGGGGTTGCTCGCGGCGGGCGAGGCACGGTCAGTCACCGTGCGGCGCGGCGTCGAGTTCCTGATGCGCACGCAGCAGGCGGACGGACTGTGGAACGACCGGGAATTTACGGCGCCCGGATTTCCGCGCGTGTTCTACTTGAGATATCACGGCTATTCGGCGTATTTCCCGCTCTGGGCGCTGGCGGCCTATCGCGCTCTGACACGCCGCGGAATCGCTCATTGACCGGGGTGGGCGTCGTCGCGGCGCTTGCCGCCGAGGCGCGTGCTCTGGGACCGGTAAAGCGGATCGGCGATGTGGGTTGCCTCGCTGACGGCACTCTGGTGGCGGTGAGCGGAATGGGCTGTGCCGCGGCCGGACTCGCCGCCGCCAGGCTGATCGAGGCGGGGGCCTCGGCACTCATGAGCTTTGGTCTGGCGGGGGGGCTCGATCCCAGTTTGGGCGCGGGCAGCGTCGTTTTGCCCCGCGAAGTCATTTCCCTCAATGGTGTGCGGTGCTTGACGTCGACCGCCTGGCGCGAGCAGTTGCGCACCGCCATCGCCAGGCAACGGCCGGTGGCCGATGGCATCTTGCTCAGCAGCTTGGATGTGATCGACGCCGTCGCGGACAAGGCCGCGGCGTTTCGCGACACCGGTGCGGTCGCCGTCGACATGGAGAGTATCGGCGTGGCCCAAGTCGCCGCCGCTCATGGGCTGCCGTTCGTCGCCGTGCGTGTGATCGTGGACACGGCTGCCGACGTTCTGCCGCGAGCCGTGGTGGCGGCAAGCCGGGCCGGGCAGGTGAGCCTGCGGCGCCTGGTCGGTGGACTCGCAGTGGCGCCTTTCGAACTGGTCGCGTTGATTCGTCTGGCGCAGCGCTATCGCGCGGCGACTCGCTCGCTGGCGGCCGTCGCCGGCGCGCGCGTCGCATGAGGGCGCGCCTCGCATGAGGGCGCTGGTCACCGGCGCAACCGGTTTTGTCGGCGCCGCGGTGGCCAGGGCTCTGGGCGCGGCCGGCTGGCAGGTGAGAGTCCTGGTGCGCAGCGGCTCGAACCGCAGCAATCTGCTTAGGGTGACGGCGGAGGTTGCGGAGGGCGATCTCGCCGACGTGGCGTCGCTCGAACGGGCGCTCGAGGGATGCACTGGATTGTTTCACGCGGCTGCGGATTACCGGCTGGGCGCGCGCGACCACCAGCCGCTGTATCTCACCAATGTCGAGGGCACCCGCAACATCTTGCAGGCGGCGCGAAGGTGCGGAGTTGCACGAATCGTCTACACGAGCAGCGTCGCGACCATCGGAATTCCGTCCGACGGTTCGCCGGGAGAAGAGCGCACTCCCGTGGCTCTGAGCGACATGATCGGCCATTACAAGCGCTCGAAGTATCTCGCCGAGGAGGTGGTGCGGGACGCCGCGCGCGCCGGGTTGTCGGTGGTCATCGTCAATCCATCGACTCCGGTGGGGCCCGGCGACATCAAGCCCACGCCGACGGGGCAGCTCATTCTGGATGCAGCCTGCGGACGGATGCCCGCGTATGTGGATACCGGACTCAATATCGTGCACGTGGACGACGTCGCCGCCGGGCATCTCGCGGCGTACGAACGCGGCAAAGCGGGTGAGCGCTACATTCTGGGCGGCGAGGATATGACGCTGCGGACGATCCTTGGAGAGATCGCGCAACTCGTCGGGCGAAGGCCGCCGCGCATCCGGCTGCCGTACGCCGTGGTGCTGCCCATTGCGTATGTTGCGGAGGGGTTCGCCGCCATCACCGGCCGCAGCGGCCGTGTGACTCTCGAAGGCGTGCGCATGTCGCGCAAACGCATGTACTTCTCGAGCGCCAAGGCGGTCAGTGAACTGGGGTACCGCTGGCGGCCGCCGCGCGAGGCGTTCGAAGATGCGGTGAATTGGTTTCGCGAGCGCGGCAAGCTGGCCTGACGCCGGTGGGCCCCGATGTTCGTACCCATTACACTCGCGAGACTTTCCTTGGTGTAGGGCGCATGAACCGGCGCACGAGGGCGGCCAGTGCCGGAACGGCGAAGGGCCGCACTAGGCGCTTATCGTAAAGACCCATGCGTCGCTCATTCTCGGAGAGGCAAAGGTCGATCAGCTGCGCGACGTTGATGTCCTCGCCGACCGACTTCGCCCCGGTCACGGTGAAACTGTTGTCCTGTACGCCGCTTCCCACATCTCTGGCGATGCCGATGCGCTCCCAGACGAGGAAGAGCCACACCGCCAGCACCTTCAGTTCGAAGAAGGGCCGCCGCCACAGCGGCATGGTGCGGCGGTGCCATGCAGCCCAGTTGACGAAGAAAAGAATGTGGCGCGCCTCTTCCTGGATGACTGGCTCGAAAGTATCGACGAGCGCTTCCGGAAAGAATCCGGAACGCTTGGCCGATTCGAACAGACCGAAAGCGAAGAAGCTGTCAATGCACTCGCTGTACCCGGTCACCATGAAGGCCCACTCCGGATCGCGCGGCACGACGTATTCCGGCTCGGGCGCGAGCGTAATGCCGTAGGCCGCGACCAGGTTGGAGAGCACGTGCTTGTGGCGACCCTCCTCGAAAGCGTTGAGCTCGATCGCTTTGCGCAGCAGGGAATCGCGAGCGGTCGCCGCGTAACTGGCGACGTTCAGCCGGGCGCGGCCCTCGGTCTGCACGGCGATGTCCCAGATGGGCAGGCTCACCAATCGATCGCGCGCGGCCGCGTCGAGTTCAGGCCAATCGATCACCGCCGGTTTGTAGGGATTGAAGGTATCCAGCAGGGTCCGGCAGAACAAATCCTTGTGCGCATCGTTGCCCCAGCGAACAGGAAGCCCCGGACGAGCGTATGTCGTCACCAGGCACCCCGCCAAGAGGCTGGCGCTGTCGTTTCGCCAGCGGCTATCATCCGCGCATGGGCACGAATTGCGCCGTACAAGGGCGTAAAAGTTGGATTATCTATCATGGATGAATTTCACGACAATCGCGCGGCTGCCGCAAGCCTGTCCGAGGATGCCGACACCCTGATTCTGGTGGACGAGGCCGATCGCGGCGTTGGTCATTTGAGCAAGGCGTTGTGCCACGAGGGCAAAGGCATTCTGCACCGGGCATTTTCATTACTGATATTTAATGGCAGCGGCGAGCTGCTGCTGCAGCAGCGGTCGGCGTCCAAACGCCTGTGGCCGCTGTACTGGTCAAATAGCTGCTGCAGCCACCCGCGCCGCGCCGAGACTCTGGAGGCCGCGATTCATCGCCGCCTGTACGAGGAACTGGGCCTGCGCTGCCCGTTGCACTATCTCTTCAAATTCCAGTATCAGGCGCAATTTGACGAGACCGGGGCCGAAAATGAGCTTTGTTCGGTATTCGTCGGGCGCAGCACCGATGCCGTCAGAATCGATGCGGATGAAATTCACGCCTGGCGCTGGATCGGCCCGGAAGCGCTGCAGCGGGAAATTGCCGACGGCAGCGGGAACTTTACGCCGTGGTTCAAGATCGAATGGGATCGGGTTTGGCGGGATCACCGCGCCCAAGTGCTCGATTTGCTTCCTGAATTGAGCACTTTGGGCCGCACGCGGTAAGATAGCGTATGGCCATCCCACTACTGCAAATGTACAAGGTCGCGCGATACATCGCCGGCCGCAAGCTGCGCGGCGACAAGCGCTATCCTCTGGTGCTCATGCTGGAACCTCTGTTCCAATGCAATCTCGCGTGTTCCGGATGCGGGAAAATCGATTACCCGAAGGAAATCCTGCAAAAGCGCGTCAGCGTCGAAGACGCCATGCGCGCGGTCGACGAATGCGGGGCGCCCATCGTCTCCATTCCCGGCGGAGAGCCGCTCATTCACAAGGAGATGCCGCAGATCGTCGCCGGCATCGTCGCGCGCAAGAAATTCGTCTATCTATGCACCAACGCGATTTTGCTCTCCCGGCATATCGACGAATACCAGCCGTCGCCTTACCTCACCTTCTCGATCCATCTGGACGGCAATCGGCAGCGGCACGACGAATCGGTGTGCCAGGAAGGGGTTTTCGACAAGGCGGTGGCCGCGATCGAATTGGCCAAAGCCAAGGGTTTTCGCGTGACCATCAATTGCACTTTGTTCAACGGCGAGGACCCGGCGGACGTGGCCGACTTCTTCGACACGGCGACACGGCTCGGCGTCGAGGGCATCACGGTGTCGCCCGGGTACAGCTACCACCATGCGCCGAAACAGGACGTGTTCCTCGCGCGCAACGCGAGCAAGCAGCTGTTCCGCGGCATTTTCAGCCGCCGCCGCCGCCCGTCCGGCATCTCGTGGTCGTTCAATCATTCCGCTTTGTTCCTGGATTTTCTCGCCGGCAACCAAACCTATCAGTGCACGCCCTGGAGCAATCCGACGTACAACATATTCGGCTGGCAGCGGCCTTGCTACCTGCTCTCCGATGAAGGATATGCGCCGAGCTACCGTTCGCTGATCGATGACACCGAGTGGGAAAAATACGGCGTCGGCAAGAACCCGCGCTGCGACAATTGCATGGCGCACTGCGGATTCGAGGGCACGGCGGTCAACGACGCTTTCAGCCATCCGCTCAAGGCCTTGAAAGTCTGGATGCGCGGTCCGCGCGTCGCGGGACCGATGGCGCCGGACTTGCCGGTCAAATACGCGGATGCTGCGCGATACACGGTCGCCGCGATCCCGCTGAGTGAGATCAAACGCGCGAGCCGGGAAAGCGCATGAGCCGGGAGTCCGTCGACTCCAGTAACCCGTGAACGACGCAGCGGATCTCCGCGTCCGGGGGCAGGACGCGTCCGCGGGGTCCGACGCGTTCGGCGCGCAACTCGAATCCTGGCGCCTGCGCATGGAACACGCGCTGGCGGCGAGGCTTCCCCAGCCCGACATATTGCCGGCTCGCCTGCACGAGGCCATGCGCTACAGCGTCTTGGGCGGCGGCAAGCGCATCCGTCCCGCACTGCTTTTCGCCACGGCGCGCGCCCTGGGTCTGTCGGAAGACGACGTCGAGGCGGCGGCATGCGCCATCGAGCTGGTGCATGTCTATTCGCTGGTACACGATGATTTGCCGGCGATGGATGACGATGATATGCGCCGCGGCCGCCCCACCTGCCACAAGGCCTACGATGAGGCTACCGCGCTGCTGGTGGGCGACGCCTTGCAGCCGCTCGCGTTTCAATTGCTCGCCAGCGATCCCAAGCTTCCGGCCTCACCGGCAATACGTCTGCGCTTGATCGATATGCTGGCGCAGGCCATCGGCACCTTCGGCATGGCCGGCGGTCAGGCGATAGATCTGGCAGTTCAGGGCATGCGGCTCGATATCGCTCAGGTCGAGGATATGCATGCCCGCAAGACCGGCGCGGTGATTCGAGCCAGCGTATTGATGGCCGCCGAATGCGTTCCGCCTCTGGACGCACACCTCTATGCCGCGCTGACTTCTTTTGCCGCGGCGGTGGGACTGGCCTTCCAGATTCAAGACGATCTGCTCGATGTGACCGGCGATGCTTCGACATTGGGCAAAGCGACCGGAGCGGACAGCGAACGCGCAAAGCCCACGCATCCGGCCGTCATCGGCATACCGGCCTCGCAACAGCGAGTGCGTCATCTGCACAGTCAGGCGATCGAAGCCCTGGCGCCCTTCGGCAATCGGGCGGATTTGCTGCGCTCCCTGGCTCATTGGCTGTTGTCGCGGCAGCATTGACGCGCGGGCGTGTCGGCGCGGTGTCCGACGTCGCACATTGGCGACGATTATCATTGCCGTTGCCTTGCCATAAGCTCTGCCTTCAAACGCCGCAGGAGGCAATAACCGGTGCACCGCAATGCGATCAGTCATTTGCGCCTGATGCGCGAATCCACGGATCGGATCGGGACTGCTCTGCGCAGCGAGGATGACAGAGAGCGCAGGATTGCATTGCGCCTGGCCGAGAGCGCGAAGTCTTGGCAGTTGTGGGAGGATGAGCATTCGGGCCTAATGCGCCAAATTGCCGACTATGGCGTGCTACGAACCCAGGCGGCAGCGCTGCGACAGACTGCAATTCGTCTGATTCACGGCAAGTCACTGTTCGAATACCTGCGGCGCAACGAACTGCGCGGCGAACGGCGCAGCCTCGTCCTCAACCACTTCCATCCGACGCGGGAGTATCAGCAGGCGGTCATCGCCGAGCACGGCGGCTTCGTGCGCAAGGCCTGCAGCTATCTGTGCACGAGTCATGTCGGCACCGGCTTGGTGCACGATCCCGCTTTTCTCGATCCGATGCAGCACTACGAAAGTCTGTACGCGGAGTATTTCGATCTGTATTGCGCCGCGCTGTTCCCGGACAGTGCCGGGTCCGCGGGCGATGGCTCGTTGTTGCCGCTGCTCAAGCATCAGCTCAATGAGTGGCGTTGGATCATCCTCAACCCGCGGCAGAGTCAGCCGCGAGTCAAGCGTGAGGGGGAGATGCGCCGGCCGACCGGCGACACGCAGCGGCTGCGGCAGTTCAGGGGCCGGCCGAAGGATGGCCCTTAAGGCGATTCACCCCGTAACTTTCTGGATATCTGGCGCAGTGTCCCGAGGCGCGAGAAGGTCTGATCGCCAAGGACTAATTGAGAAGCAGGGATTCCCGGTATGTTTGTCTGGCGTGCGTGGCGTACGGTGACGGCCGTGAATCGATAGAGCAGAGAGGACTCGCCTCGATACGGAAGTCTCCTCCTGCTGGCGAAGGATTGTCGCTACACATCAGTTGGTAATCGATGCAATTTTAACTGGTCGCGCGCTGCGGTACCGGTGAGGGGCGAAGTTTCATGTCGAACATTGCGTGGCCGCGAGAAAAGAACTTTGCCCATTGTGAGGTCGTAGCGACCAGGCGAATGATTTAACGGGGAATCACGCCTGAAGCGACTTACAATGCGCTGGGCCAGCTCATCGAGAAGTCCGGCAATGGCGGTACAGCGCTTCTCATGTACGACGAAGCGGGGCATATCTTGGGCGAGTATTCCAGCACGGGCGCATTGATCGAGGAGACGATTTGGATGGGCGATCTGCCGGTCGCAACGCTGCAGCCCAACGGAAGCTCCGTTGCGATCTATTACATTCACTCGGATCATCTCGGGACACCGAGAAAGATCACGCGAACGTCCGACAATGGCCTGATGTGGCGCTGGGATCCAGATACGTTTGGAGTGCTCGACCCAAATACGAATCCGGCTGGCCTTGGAACTTTTACGTACAACCTGCGCTACCCAGGAATGTATAATCAGGGCATCCCAGGTCCCTACATCAACTACTTCAGAAACTACGTGTCGCTCACCGGTAGCTACTTGGAATCAGATCCGATCGGGCTCGGCGGCGGAATCAACACGTATGCATACGTTGGGGGGAATCCCCTTTCCAATATCGATCCATTTGGACTTCTGGACTACCCGACGCTCGTCCATAACTACCCGCTCCCCAGTGTCTACCCAACCAATCCAGTTCCAGGACAGCTGACTATCTGGGACCTTATCGGTGGGAAGGTGAAACAAAACAGCAGCAACCCGAACTTCCACAACTCGTGTTCGGTTCGAATGTCTTATGCGCTCAATCAGAGCGGCAGTAAGATCCCATTTATCAAAGGCGTGACCGTGTCGGGCGCCAACGGAGACTGGTACATCTCAGAGTATCCGACCTTCAGAATTACTTAAATAATCTCTTGGGCGCGCCCGAGCAATTTACACCCCAAGGTTGGCAGGCCGGTATAGGCAACCAAACCGGAATTCTTGAATTCATAACCCACTTCCCTGGCGACGGCGCAACAGGGCATTTCGATCTTTACAACGGAATTTCAACCATCGATGGACATGATTACTCAACATATCCTGGCGCGCGCGGCGTGCAGTTTTACCCAGTCAAATAACATGAAACAGATAATGTTGTTACTTTCTTTAGCCTTCGTTGGCGTCTACGCGGGCCACTCAGCACCCGTCCAGCCATCCATGCAACGAGACTGGAATTTCCCAACTGCAAATGGTCCTGTAACCGTACGCGTGTCCGCAGTGCCAAGTAGACAAGATGGCAAATCTGTGTACACGCTTCAAATCATCTCTGGTCGAGCCGAGCCGAGCGTTATCGATGAGGCCGCATTCTTGAGAAGCGTGACAAAATCCATGGAAAGTGAAGGAATGCAACCGACAAGAATCGTTGCCTTACACTTAGAATTGTGTGAGCCCGACGTGAGCAACCAGCTATCGAGGGCCGCGTACGAATCAACAGAATGGCGCGGAGCAAATACATCGAATGCTGGCTTCGTGGTTGTCAAGCTCCTAAACTCAATCGGCGCCTACGAGCCCTTCAATCGTGTCTTTAGCCAATATGGACTCGCGCTCAAAGTATCTAATGCCGAGTACATTTCAACGAAAAGTCCCGAGCAGCTTGGTCTGAAGCGAAACGGCGTCTCCAGCCTCCCAACGAGGGCGACGCTCGAAATAGTGCTACGACATATGTCGCCATCATAACGATCGGCAGACCGGGCGGTACTTGCAGAGCGATCCGATCGGGCTGGGAGGTGGGATCAATACGTACGCATATGCGGGTGGGAACCCGGTCAGCAATGCGGATCCTCTAGGGCTAGCGCTCCTTAGTTGGAAGCAAATAAAGGAATTAATTGCACTGGCATGGCTGTTGGCTGAGCACAAGAGTCCGCCACCGCCACCACCTCCGCCGCCACTACCTATCGTGCGACAGTGTCCTGGTGGCGCGAGTCCAAATCCTAACCCGGGTCCCAATCCTCCGAATCCAGATCCGGAGCAAAATACGGTGCCGATGCTGCCGCTACTGCCGTGGATGCCGTTGCTGCTACCGTCGCAGCTACCTACGACTTTGCCTCCTCCACAACCAACTCCATTGTGGATTCAAACGATGACAACCATTCTCGAGACTGGGGGTATCTGAATGGATTGGGTGGGAATATGTATCTGATAGCTCTTTGCGTTGTGACGGCCTTCAGAAACGCGGGGAACTTTTTTTCGAACTGTGAGGAGCCCCCAAGCTGTGGATCTTAGCAAAACGCCCCATGTGTGTTTCAAGGCTGAATTTCCACCGGCTGCGAAAGCCGATGATGAGTTGCCCCAACTTTTGGAGCGCCAACTTCAATCTCGGTTTGATTCGGTTCGAGTGGTAAAGTCGCGGCTCTTGGCCCCGTGGGCGGTCGTGCTTCAGACAGGGGAAAAATCGTTTTCCGCGGTCCTTGGCAAAAGTAAATATGCAGCTGATGAGTGGATTTTAATAGTTAGTCCTCCGGACACTCCAAGCCTGTTCAATCGTCTACGCGGACGCACCCCCCCGTCCGATGCTTCAGAGCTGATGGCGACTTGCCGCAAGATCCACGCTGTACTAACGGCGATCCCAAACATTAGAGCTGTTCGGTGGTACTTCGAAGGGTTCAAAAATCAGACCACCGCAGTGGCCACGCCGGATGAACTACCCTGGGCTGGACCGTAGGTGGGGAGATGAAGGTTCCCCGGCCGGGGTATGAAGCGGGGGTGTGAAGCTCAGCGGAGCGATGCCAGGTTGATAGAGACGGCGGCTCCGCTTTGCAGGGAGAAATATCATCGCCGACGAGGGTCGGGTGATAGATCGGGTTGCCCTGAGGTGCATGGAGGGGTTGGTAGATGACCCGCCGTGCGCAGTCCTCGGCGGAGGTGGCCCAGCCCAGATTTAATGCGAATGTAAAATCGAGCACCTCAAGTGCGGGTGAGGTCAGCCACAGATGGAACGGCACCCCCTCGCGCTGTCACGCCGCCCACTTCTCGGTGAGGGACATCCTGATCCGCCGGTGGTGGCGTCGGTGGGAGCGGCAGCCGGTTGAGCGGGCATCGCCCCGTTAGCAGCTCTCGAGGTTCCTCGGCGGGAATGGTTGGGGCACACCTTACCCATCTTGCGATCGTGGCAGCGGCGGCAAAGCTTTGCTGCATTCAGCGGTCACCCGAGGGGGCGTGGTGCAGGATAGCGGTCACCCGAGGGGGCGTGGTGCAGGATAGCGGTCACCCGAGGGGGCGTGGTGCAGGATAGTTCTCATCGGGCGCGCCCGCCCGACCCCGAGGGATGAAGCGGAGAGGGCGCAAAGTTTGGGGCGATCGTAGAATGATGTGGTGTCGGGGACGAGGTCGGCGCTTTAGGCTTGGTGTTACGAACCCGTAGGATAGTTGGACCCGGAGCTCTACGAGCACCCTGAATTGTTGCCAGGAATACGCTGCATTCCGGAGCACGGTTAATAGATTTCGACAACAAGAGTTCCTCCCGGCACTGCAATTTAATCTGGAGGGACGAGTCATGGAAGTAATGTATCCGCGTTGCGCGGGATTGGATGTCCACAAGGACAGTGTCTTTGCTCGGGTTCGCTGCGTGAGCGAACCGCGACATGACGAGGTAAGAAATTTCGGTACCACGACCACCGCGCTGTATGAACTTAACGAGTGGCTGGACTCATATGGGGTGACGCACGTGGCGATGGAAGCCACAGGGGTGTATTGGAAGCCGGTGTGGCACATGCTTGAGGAGGGCTTCGAACTGGTGTTGGCGAATGCTCAGCGCATCCGCAATGTACCGGGGCGCAAGACTGATGTGAATGATGCAACGTGGATTGCCGACCTGCTGGCGCACGGGTTGATCCGCTCGAGTTTTGTGCCGCCGACGGCGATCCAGGAGCTGCGGGATCTGACGCGCAGTCGCAAGCAACTGGTACGGGAGACGGCGCAGCACAATCAGCGGATCCAAAAGACGCTGGAGGACGCCAATTTGAAGCTCGGGAGCGTGCTCTCGGATGTGCTGGGCAAGAGCGGCCGGGCGATACTACAGGCGATCATTGCCGGAGAGAGCGATCCGGAAAAGCTCGCCGACCTCGCTCATGGCAATGCCAAGCGTCGACGTGCCGATCTCATTGAGGCACTGCGCGAACGGATCCGGCCGCATCACCAGGCGCTGCTGCAGTTGCATCTGAAGCTCGTTGACGCTTTGAGGGAAGCCATCGCCGACATTGATGTCCGCGTGGGAAAATCCTTGACGCCGATCAAGGACTGCGCCCGCCTACTGACCACGATGCCCGGAGTCAGTGACGTCACCGCGCAGGTGATGGTGGCGGAGATCGGCGTCGACATGGAGCGCTTCCCGAGTGCCGGGCATTTGATCTCCTGGGCGGGGCTGTGCCCGAAAAACGATGAAAGTGCCGGCAAGCGCCCGCTCTACGCGCGTACGCCAGGGTGCTCCGTGGCTCAAGACCACACTGGTCACCTCGGCCTGGGGAGCGGTGCGGCAGAAAGACTCTTATCTACAGGCGCAGTTCCACCGGTTGCGTGCCCGACGCGGTGCCAAGAAAGCCATCGTTGCGGTGGCGGCGTCCATGTTGACGGCGGCGTATCACATGCTCAAGAACGGTGTTGAATACCACGACCTCGATGCCGAGCACTTCACGCGTCGCAACAAATCTAAGGCCATCCAGCGATTGGTGCGACGACTCACCGAACTGGGATGCGAGGTGCAGGTCAACGCACAGGCGGCCTAAATCACTGAAAAATGCGTCGGAGAAGACGCTTCTTAATAGCCTCCGGCTTACGCTCAGGGCCAAATTGGCCCTCGCGGCGCCGATGATTTAGCGGCTGGCTTGGGCGATGACGGTATCGAGCATTTGCATGACGAAGCGCTGCTGAGAGCGCGGCAACTTCTGGATGCGCTCGATCTGCTGCTGCAGCTTCGGTGCGGGGCCGCGCTTGGCGGGCGCCACCTTCTCGCCGATCAAGGCCTCCACAGTCACGCCGAGCGTGCGTGCGAGAAGAGGCAGGTTCGAAACTGGCACGCCGCGTCGACCGACTTCCCAAGAAGCCACCGTTTGCTGTGATACATCCATAGCTTCCGCGAGTTGCACCTGGGTGATGCCTGACTCTTTGCGCAGCACGGCGATGCGCGCTCCCAACGCTCTGAAAAACGCCGTCTCGTCGTGGGTCATCAGATCAAGCTCGGTAGCCAAAAGTAGACCCATAAATTACCTCTTGGTGTCTTCGGCTTCGGTGTGATCGCCATGGTGATCGTTGTCGGGTTGCAAGGTTGCAAGCGATCATCTGCGCTCAGCGGCCGTTTGGACCAAACCAGATTGGCACGTGAATCCATTCTCGTTGGTGCAGGCTCCTTGTTAGGCGTCAGATGTTGCATGGTCTTATACCGTAGGAAGTTCGGTCCCGTATGAAGCAGGGGCGTCCCCGGTCCATTACCCTAGTTATGGCTAAGTCAGCGCCGCTTTGCGCTCCTTCAAGGACGGCGGCGTCCACAAATAGATCCACGTTTCCGTCAATGCTCTGCCGTCGACGCGTAGGTACAGACGCAGATCGATGGGCTCGACGCTGTCTTCGGGCGGTTTGACATCGAACAGCGCGCGGTAGCCGTGAATTTCCTCGACATAGTGTGCGGTGACGTGCTCGGTCTGACCGCGCGAGGCAGTGATCACCGCTTCGACGGCGGCATCCCTGGGGAGAGCGCCGAGTTCGCCGCCGGCGAAATCCACGGCAAAATGCCAGGAGTAGTACTGGCGCTTCTGGCCCACGGTGCCGCCGATCCCGGTGCGCGTCGCGACGGTTTGCCCGAGCGGCGATGCGTGGGGCATGTGCGTGCCCCAATACAGGCGATAGCTGAACTGCAGTTCCTGTCCGGGCTTGGGCCTTTCGACCGGATTCCAGAACGCGACGATGTTGTCGAAGGTTTCATCCACCGTCGGAATCTCCACCAACTGTACCGAGCCCTTGCCCCAGCCGCCGTTGGGCCCCGGTTTGGGTTCGACCCACAGGCTCGGCCGGCGGTCGTAGTACACGCCGTCGTCTTGATAGTGATCCCAAATGCGGTCCCGCTGCAGCAAGCCGAATCCCCGAGGGTTGTCATCCAGAAAAGAGCTGAAGTGCAATTGCGCCGGATTGGTGAGCGGCCGCCAGATCCACTCGCCGGCTCCCGTCCACATGGAGATCCCGTCGGAGTCGTGGATTTCGGGCCGCCAATCATTCGCCCCGCGCCGATCGTTCTTGCCGTAGAAAAACATGCTGGTGAGCGGCGCTATTCCCAGCCTCTCGATGGGCTTGCGAGGATACAGCGCGCTGTCGATGTCCATGATCTGAGTGCCGCCGGGTGCGATCTGAAAGCGCAAGGCGCCGGCAATGCTCGGCGAATCCATGAGCGCGTACAGAGTCAGGGTTCCGGACTCCTTCGCCGGCCGTTCAAACCAAAACGCGGTGAAGCGCGGGAACTCTTCCGGACGCGGAAACGCCGTATCCACGGCCAGAGCGCGCGCCGACAGGCCATATTGCCGAGTGTCGCTGCCCACCGCCCGAAAATAGCTGGCGCCCAGGAACGCAGCCACATCGTCCCTCCAGTCGGTCACGAACTGCACGCGAAATCCGGCAAACCCCGCGTGGTCGCGCATCAATTTCGGATCGATGCCGGACTTGTCGAACTCGAACATCGCCGGGTCGTAGACGATCTCGCGGGATTGGCCGTCGACGACCTCGTAGAGGCGCACCGGTTCGGTGAAGCCTCGGCCGACGTGAAAGAACTGCAGGCGAAAGGCCAGGCCGGCATTTCCCCAGAGGGCGTGATCGGAGCGGAAGCGCAGCGATTGAAATTGATCGTAACTGAGCTTCGCCATCGCCGGCGGCACCACGTCCTGGGAGGTTTGATAGACGCCTACGCTAAGCTTGCGGGCTTGGCCCTTGAGCCAGGCATAATCGAAGGGCAGCGCGGGCGCCGCAGGGGCGGCGGCGCCGAATGCCGTGTGGGCCCACTGGCCGGCGACCGCCACCAGCGCTGATTTGAGTATTGTGCGTCGTCGAACCGTCATAGGTTTGGGTTCCTTCAGATCGAAAATGACACGGCGTCCGGCAGGAGCGCGAGCTGGTTGAGCAATCGTGCATCGCCCGCGACTTCGACGCGTTCGATGGCCGTCAGCCACTGCAGAGCTTCATCGAGCGAGCGGGCATCCTTCAGCTTCTGTTCCGCGGTGAAGGCATGCGGATCGGGCTGGCCGCGCGGATCCGCGGGCCGCGCCAAATTGCCGTTGATGTGCGCGAGGCGCGATTCGCGATTGCCCGCCAGGTGGCGCAGCCCGTCTTGCGGCGGCGCTTGGCCCAAAAACACCAGTTCCTGGCGGCGCGCAACCAGCGCCGGCACCTCGACTTCTTCGGGCGTGCGCAGCAGCGCGAGGCGCGAGAGCATTCTGCCCAATCTCTGGCTGCCGCTGGCGCACGACAAGGGTACCGACAGCAGCAGCCCCAGCAGCGCCGGCGACAGCCATGCGAGCAGCGGCGGCGAGAGGAGCCACACGATCGCGGTGGTCATGCCGCTCAATAGCATGTGCCGCTTGTGGAAATGCCACGCATCGGACCAGGTGGTGCCGCCGCTGTCGCGGCGCTGCGGCTTCCAGCCGGAGTCGCGCCCCATGAAGACTTCAAAGACATACCGGCTCTGGATCAACATCAGTATGGGTGCATACAAGGCCGACAGGATGACTTCCAGCAAGAAGCTCGCGCCGACGCCGATGACGCCGCCGCCGCCGCGGCGGATGCGCCGCGACAGCAACGCACGAATCAGACCCAGCATTTTCGGAATCAGCAGCACCACCATGCTGAACCAGAACAGGGCGATCATCAGTTCGACGTCGAAACGCGGCCACGTCGGAAAGAGCTGAAAGTCGTGATTGAAATACTCGGGACGGATCAAGTGCGACTGCACGGCCAGTGCAAACCCGATGCCGAGCATCACCAGCCACAGCGGCGAGGATAGATAGCTCATGATGCCGACGCCCAGATGCATTCGGCTGGCGAACTTGAGGCCCGCGGAGCCGATGATTTTCATGTGCTGCAAGTTGCCCTGGGCCCAGCGCCGGTCGCGAATGGCGATGTCGATCAGCGACGGCGGGGATTCCTCCCAGGACCCGCCGCAGTCCGTGGCCATGCTCACCTTCCAGCCGCCCCGGCGCATCAGGGCAGCCTCGACGAAATCATGCGACAGGACGAAACCTCCGAAGGGTTTGCGGCCTGTGAGCTTGGGCAGTCCGCAGTAATGCGCGAACGCCGCCATGCGAATGATGGCGTTGTGTCCCCAATAGTTGCCGCTGTCGCCGGACCATGCGGCCAGGCCGCGCGTGATGACGGGTCCATAGACACAGGCCGCGAATTGCTGCAGACGGCCGAAAAGAGTCGTCCCGCCGATGAGTTGCGGAGCCGTCTGCAGTATCCCGAGGTCCGGGTCGCTCTGCATGGCCAGAAGCAGATGCCGCAGGGTCGGCGCATCGATCAGGCTGTCGGCGTCGAGCACGATCATGTGATCGTAGCGTCCGCCCCAGCGCGTCACGAAGTCCTCGAGGTTGCCGGATTTGCGCGCGATGTTTTGCCAGCGCCGGCGATACCAAACCGGCATGATGGGCGCAAGTGCGGTGCGGAGTACGTCCACGCGCAGGGTTTCGCGAATCCAGGCATCGGCATCGGTCGAGTCCGAGAGGATCACGATCTCGAAGTTGCGATGCGCGTCGATGCTCGCAAGAGCCTCCGCCATGGCCTGCAGACCCGCCGTGGTGCGCAGCGGATCTTCATTGTAAATGGGCATCACCAGCGCCGTGAGCGTTGCGCCCCCCGCAACAGGGTGGGGATCGCGCCGTTTCGAAGCGCCCGCCAGCACCGAGCCGGCCGCGAACGCGATCCAGCCGAGCGATACCGCGAAGAAGAAAATCATCAAGCCCTGCAGCACGGTCATGCTGGCGAAGCGCACGACCTGCAGCATTTGATACACCCCATACGTGGTGACGCCGACGGTGACGGCCAACAGGATGAAGCGCGCGTACAGAACCGCAGCGCTTGACCTCTGCTGCGCGCGCCGCGACGGCGGGAGGCGCAAATCCTGCGGCGGCATATCCAAAGGCGCCTCCGGCGGCATGCCGCCGGACGCCGGACGCCGTTCGAGCGCGGCCGCGTTCAACTGGAGGTCCATCGATAGAGCCAGGTTTCGGTGACCGGGCGGTCGCCGCGCATGACCCGCAGGCGCAATTCGATCAATTCGGCGTCTCGAGGCTCGATCTCGAAGCTGGCACGCAATCCGTGCAGTGCACCGTTCGACATGAGCGTGGCGTTCGAGATTCGACCGGCGGATGCGGTCAGGTCCAGGCGCAGGCCGTCGACTTTCTCGCCGGCGCCGACGAAATCCAATAAAAAGACGCGCCGCTTGCCGTCGAGACTGGCGCCGGAACGGGTGGCGGCGGTCTTCCCCAGGCCCTTGGGTATGGCGGGTTCCGCTTCCCAGATGATGCGGTAGGCAAAGTGCGCCGGACGTCCCGGCATCAAGGATTGTGCGGGACGCCAAAAAGCCACGATGTTGTCATTGCTCTCCCTTCCGGAGGGAATTTCCACCAGTTCGACGGCGCCGGGTCCCCACTCTCCCTGCGGTTCGACCCACGCGCTCGGCCGCCGCTCATACTGTGCGTCGAAGTCTTCAAAATCGCTTTGCTGCCGGGACCGCTGCACCAGTCCGAAGCCGTGGGGTTGCTGCGTGGTGAAGGCGGACACTTGCAGCTTGATCGGATTCGCGAGCGGGCGAAATATCTGTTCGCCGGATGCCGCCGCAATCTGCAATCCATCGGAGTCGTGCACTTCCGGCCGGTAGTCATCGAGGTGCCCGCGGTTCGTCTCGTCGAACAGAAACATCGACGTGAGCGGCGCAATGCCGGCGACACGTATTTCGGTGCGCGGAAATAGTGTCATGTCCACATCGGTCAGCGTGTCCTCGCCGGGCTGCACGGTGAACCGATACGCGCCCGTCGCCGATTCGCTTTCGAGCAAGGCGTAAATGACGATGGCGCTCGCTCGCGCACCCGGCCGCTCGATCCAAAAGTGCGTGAACGCCGGGAATTCCTCTCCCGCCGGTTCCGCCGTATCGATGGCGAGGCCGCGCGCCGACAGCCCGTACAGCAGATTCTTGGCCACCGCGCGGAAGTAACTCGCGCCCTGGAACACCAGAAATTCATCCCAGATTTTTTTTGAGTTGATGCGGCTGCGGATGCGAAAGCCCGACAACGGCAGCGACACTTTTCCCAATTGAGCCGGAAGCGCCGGGGCCATCTCGAACATCGCCGGCGTCGCGATGACGTCGGTCGCCATGCCGTCTTCGACGGTGGAGACCGTGACGGACGTTTGCAGGTTCTGCCGGGCCCGCAACAGCTCGAGACGAAAGGGCAGCTGTTCGGCTCGCCAGATGCCGGCCTCCGGGTTGAATCGAATGCTGCGGTACTGCTCGGGGCTCAGTTTATCGAGAGCGGCCGGCAGGCTGCTGCGTTGCGGTGAATAGGGGGCCCCGGCCCGACGCTTGGCGTCCGCCAGCAAGGTATCGAAGGTGAACGGATACGCGGCCCGCGGCTTATCGGGAGTGGGCGCACTGGCGCTGCGCGCCTCGACGACCCCGAGAGCGAGGCTAAGTATCAGCAATGAATGGGAAATTGAAACCGGCAAAGCTCCCCCCGATTTTCGCCCCGGGCGCGTGCACAGATTAGCCGGATCGGCCGTCCTGATATAGTGCGTTGGCATGCCGGCCCCCGTTCATCCTGGCCAGGAACCGCAAAGCGCCCGGGCGGTGCTCATGGTGCGGCCTGCGAGTTTTGGGTTCAATCCGCAAACCGCCGGCAGCAACGCCTTCCAGCAACGGCCTCATACGCCAGCCCACACCGAAGCACAAGGGCTCGCCCTCGAGGAATTCGATGGGCTGGCGGGGGCCCTGCAGCGCGCCGGGGTGGAAGTGCTGATTGCCCCCGATACGTCGCAGCCGGCAAAACCGGACGCGATTTTCCCCAACAACTGGGTCACCTTTCACTTCGACGGGACGGTGACGCTGTACCCCATGCTGGCGCCCAACCGGCGATGGGAGCGGCGCGAGGACATTCTCGAGCAGGTGGTGCGCGAGGGCCGCTTTCACGTATCGCGCACCGTCGATCTGTCGCATCGCGAGGCGGAAGGAAAGTTTCTCGAAGGAACGGGCAGCTTGGTGCTGGATCGCGTGCATCGCGTCGCATACGCCAGTCTCTCGCCGCGCACCGATCTCGATGTGCTCGGGGAGTTCGCGCAGCTGCTGGATTACGACCTCGTGACCTTCGAGGGCCGCGACGGTGCCGGGCAGCCGGTGTACCACACCAATGTCATCATGGCGATCGGCACCCGCTTCGCGGTGGTATGCGGCGAGGCCATCGCGCACCCGCGGCACCGGGAAGCCGTGTTCAACAAGCTGGAAGCGGCCGGTCACGATGTCGTCGACATCTCGCTGCCGCAGATGCAGGAATTCGCCGGAAACCTGTTGGAACTGGAATCGGCGGGCGGCCGCGTCATCGCATTGTCGACGACGGGATGGCGCAGCCTTGGTGCCGCGCAGCGGCAAATCCTCGAGTCCCATGCGGAACCGGTCCCCGTGAGCATTCCCACCATTGAGCGCATCGGCGGCGGCGGCGTGCGCTGCATGCTGGCGGAATTGCATCTGCCGAAACGCCTGTAGGACCCCGCATCGGTGCTGGCGCACGGTAGAATGCTGCGTTGATCAGCAATAACCAAACCAACAGGGGAAATAAAATGAAACTGCGATTCTTTGCCGCGCTGGCCATGGCGACGCTGTCGATGAGCACGATTTCGTCCGCCCTGGCCGACGATTCGAAGTCCTACACCGAGGGGGTGGTCAAGCAAGTCACCGCCATTCGCATCAAACCCGGTATGTTCGACGCCTACATGAAGTGGCTCGATACCACCGGGAAACAGATCAGGGACGATGAAAAGAAGGCCGGACTGATAGTCGACTACGCGGTTTACCAAGCGCAGCCGCGCTCGCCGCACGACCCCGACCTTTACTTGGTCATTACTTACAAGAACATGGCCGCCCTCGACGGTCTCAGTGACCGCATCGAACCCCTGCAGAAGAAGATCTGGGGCACGAGGGAGGCCGCGGCCAAGGCCTCGGCGGATCGCGAGAGCATGCGCGAAGTTCTTGGCAGCGAGCTGGTTCGGCAGCTCGACCTGAAATAGCCGGAGGCAGCGATCTTGAGCCGCTCGCTCGGAGCGCGATTCGTGCGCTCCGAGCGTCCGGCCGCGCTCGCTGGTGCATAATCCGCGGATGTTGGAACTCGCTGTCAAGCTGCTCCTTGCCTACCTGCTCGGCACGCTGCTCGGCAGCTTGATCTTGGGTCGTTTGCGCGGCATTGATATCCGCAGCATGGGCAGCGGGAATGCCGGCGCCACCAATGCGTTGCGCACTCAAGGCAAGCTGTTTGGATTCCTGGTGCTCGTAATCGACATCGCCAAGGGTGTGTTCGCGGTCTGGTGGCTGCCGACGGCGGTGTTGCCGGGGGTCGGCATCGATCCCGACCTGCCGCGCCAGTGGCTGACCGTCGCCTGCGGCTTCGCCGTGATCGTGGGGCACGTCTACCCCGTGTGGTTCGGCTTTCGCGGCGGCAAAGGGGCGGCGACGGTGGTCGGAGTGATTGCGGCCGTGGATCTGCGCTTGCTCGTACCGTTGTGTTTGAGTTGGTTCATGGTGCTGCTGCTGACGGGTTACGTGGGCCTTGCCACCATGCTTTCCGGTGTGGTGCTCGTGGCCGCGGTCTATGTTCTCGAGCCCGCCAATGTGCCGCTGCTCTGCTTTTGCTTCGCCGTGGCGGTGTTTGTCCTCTACACCCATCGCGGCAACATCGCCCGGATGCGCGCGGGGCAAGAGAACCGCGTACGACGGCTATGGCTGTTTCGATCGCGAGCCTAGATCGGCCCTTGCTGCTGGTGTTGTTGGCGGATGGCCAGCTGCACTCGGGTCAATGGCTGGCGAAACAGCTCAAGGTGAGCCGAGCCGCCGTGTGGAAAAGCGTGGAACGTTTGCGCGCCTTGGGGTTGGAGGTGGAAGCGCTGCCGCGGCAAGGCTACCGCTTGTCGAACCCGGTTGAATTGCTGGACGCGCGTCGCATCGGGGCAGAGCTTGGGTCCCAACGCAAAGTGCACCTTCGCACCCTGGAACTCAAATTCGAAGTGGACTCGACCAACACCCGGCTCTTGGGCCAACCGCCGCCGCCCTGCGGCAGCGCGGATGTGTGCCTTTGCGAGATCCAGCACGCCGGTCGCGGGCGTCGCGGCCGGCTCTGGATCACCCCGTTTGGCGCCGGTATCGCCTTGTCGGTGGCCTGGACTTTCAGCGATGGGGCACGGTCGCTGCCGGCCTTGAGTTTAGGGGTCGGCGTGGCTGTGGAACGCGGACTGGCGCGCGCCGGCGCGTCGGGGGTGACGCTCAAGTGGCCGAACGATATCTGGTTCAAGGACCGCAAGATCGGCGGCGTGCTGATCGAATTGCGGGCCGAGGCCAGCGGACCCGCCCATGTCGTCATCGGTATAGGGTTGAATGTGGTATTGACGGCGGCGGCGCGCCTCGAGATCGAGGCGGGCGGCGCACGGGTGGCGTCGGTGGCGGACGCCTGCGCCGCGGTGCCGTCGCGTAATTTGATCGCCGGGGCCATCTTGGACGAGCTTTTGAGTATGCTGGCGCAATTCGAGCGCGATGGCTTCGCCGCGTTCCGAGACGCTTGGATGAGACTCGATGCCTTGAGCGGCCGGCCCGCGCGAGTCGTGCTGGGGCCCAAGGCCATATCCGGTACGGCCCGCGGCGTCGATGCGGAAGGCGCGTTGCTGCTCGAAACGGGGTCTGGGGTGCAGCGATTCGTGTCCGGCGAGGCCAGTTTGCGCCTGACCGAGGGGGATGCTTGACGTTGTTGGGGGATTCTTGACGTTGTTAAAGAGCATTGTCGTGTGCCTGGTGCTGGCCAATGTGGGCTACTTTTTGTGGGCACGCGGAATCGCCAAGACGGAAGCGCCGGCGCCGCTCGTACCGGCGGCGACGTTGAAGCTGGCATCCGAGTCTCCGGAGGCCGTGCACGCGGCCGGCACGGATGCAAACGCGGCCCCCGCGCGCGGCAGCGACAGGGCGGAGGCGCCGCATCCGGAGGAGGGTGCGGGGCTGCTCACCAATGTGAAGCGCTGTATCAGCGTCGGACCGTTTCGCGACGTGTCGGAAGCCTCTCGTGCCGCCACGACCCTGCGTGGCGGCGGCTATGATCCGCGGCAGCGCGTCGCCGACGGCGACGTCTGGGCGGGGGTTTGGGTGTATTTGCCGCTGCCGCCCCCGCGAGCGGCCGCCGAGCAAATGCTGGCCAAACTCAAGGCGGGCGGAATCGATGATGCGCTGGAAATGCCCGGACCGAATGACGGCTCCGTGATCTCCCTCGGTCTGTACAGCGAACCGAAGCGCGCGCAGGCTCGCGTCGCTCAAGCGCAGGCGCTCGGGTTCAATCCGGGCATCGCCGACCGCAAGCGCACCGGCAATGTGTATTGGATCGACATCGATTTGAAACCGACCGACAGTCTGTTGAATCCCGCGGATTTGCAAGGCGAAGCGGGGCGCATCGTGCGCCTCGAAGTGAAGGGCTGCCCATCGGTATCCGGGGCCCCGTCATGACAACGCGCGACGCCGCTCTCAAGGTGACAGGCGCCATCGGCGCGGCGATCGGCTACGGCTGTCTCTTCGCGTTCCTATATCTCATCGGGCTGCAGTCTTACCGCTGGTTTCGTGAAGGCGAGTGGACGCATATCGGCATGAACGACGGTCTGCGCGCGGGGCTGGTTCATTGCTGCGTCAAGGACGGCGAGACCGGCCGGCTCACCGCCTTGATGCACTGGCTCGACGCACCCCTGGACTGGCTCGGCCTGCACAAGGTCTTCGATGTCATCCCCGCTTCGCTTGCGCTATTCGCGATAAGCATCGCCGGAAACTGCCTGTTCATCTATTGCCGGGATCGCCTCGATCGGCGCTGAGCGAGGCGCCAGGTCGCGGCGCCGGCTGCAACGAAGGTGACATGCGATGCTGACCCTACTGCGACTCAAAACGCTGCTGAAGAGTGTGATTCTTCCGCCCACGGGACCGCTGCTGCTGGCGATCCTCGGCGTGTTCCTGATCAAGCGCCGGCCGCGCTTGGCGCGCGCCTGCCTGATACTCGGTCTCGGCACCCTGTTGCTGCTGTCGATACCCGTGGTGTCCGACTCCTTGGGCGGCCTGGCCGAACATTACCCGCCGCTCGATCTGCGCAGCGCCGCGGGCGCGGGAGCAATCGTGATCCTGGGCGGCGGCGGGCAGCGCGCTTTCGCGCCCGAATACGGCGGACCGGCCGCCGAACCCTACTTGCTCGAAAGACTGAGCTATGGCGCCTATCTCGCCCGCAAAACCGGTCTGCCCATTCTGGTCACGGGCTTCCACGTCGAGGCCGACGCGATGCGCGCCACGCTGCTGCGCAATTTCGACATTACCGCGCGCTGGGCCGACGATCAGGCGCACGACACCTTTGAAAACGCGCGCAATTCCGCTCGACTGCTCAAAGTAGCCGGAGTCGACCGCATCGTACTGGTGACCCACGCGTCTCACATGTGGCGCTCGGTGCATGAGTTCACCGCCGCCGGTGTCGAGGTTGTGCCGGCCCCCGTGGGGATACTCACCGAGCGTGATCTGGGAATTTCGCGCTATGTGCCGAACCCCGGCGCGCTGCTGCGGGCCTGCGCCGCGATCAATGAGTTGCTGGGCGAGCCCGTGCGAGCCTTTCTATCCGCCACGCATCTGCGCCGGCAATGAGGTCACATGAGCGAAGCGAACCAATTCCGACTATTGCGCGAGCGGCGGTTCCTGCCGTTTTTCATTGCTCAGGCCTGCGGTGCGTTCAACGACAATCTCTTCAAGAACGTACTGGTGATTCTGGTCACGTATCAGGCGACGCGATGGAGCACCCTGCGGCCTGAATTGCTGGCGAATGTCGCGGCGGGACTGTTCATATTTCCCTTCGTGGTGTTTTCCGGTCTCGCCGGCCAATTCGGAGAGCGCTTCGACAAGGCGCGCATTCTCAAATCCGTCAAGGCTCTGGAAATCGCCATCATGATCGTGGCCGCCATCGGCTTTGCGCAGCATCGGGTGGCGCTGCTGCTGTTCGCGCTGTTCATGATGGGCGTGCACTCGACTTTCTTTGCGCCCGCCAAGTACGGACTGCTGCCGCAGGTGCTCGATGCCGGTGAGCTGGTCGGCGGCAACGCGATGCTGGAAACCGGGACTTTCCTCGCGATTCTGCTGGGAACGCTGACTGCCGGCGTGCTCGCGGGCCATGGCAACACCACTTGGATCGAGGCGAGTTTGCTGGTCATCGCCGTCGCGGGCTTTCTCACCAGTCTTGCCATTCCAAAGTCCGAGGCGGTGTCGCCCGAGCAGCGCCTGGATTGGAATCCGTGGACATCGACGCGGGACAATCTGCGCGCGGCGCGGGAATCGCGCACCGTGCTGCTGTCGGTGCTGGGGATGTCCTGGTTCTGGTTCTATGGCGCCCTGGTGCTGGTGCAACTCCCGCTGTATTGCCACAACGTGCTGCACGGCGATGAATCGCTGGTCACGGTCACCATCGTGGCATTTTCCATCGGAGTCGGTGTGGGCTCCTTGTTGTGCGAACGCCTGTCGGGCCGACAAGTCGAGATCGGCCTGGTGCCCTTTGGGTCCATCGGGTTGACGGTGTTTGCCGTCGATTGGGTCCTGGCCTCGCCGCGGGTGGATCCGCAAACGGTGCTGAACCTGCACGGATTGCTGGCGCTGCCCGGAGGAGTGCGCACCCTGTTCGACATTGCGGCGATCGGCGTGTTCGGCGGCTTTTTCGTGGTCCCCTTGAACGCGCTCGTGCAGCAGCGGTCGCGGCCCCAGGCGCTTGCGCGGGTCATCGGCGCCAACAGCATCCTGAACGCCTTGTTCATGGTCGCCGCCGCGCTGCTCGGCGCGGTCGGTCTCGCCAAAGGTCTCACGGTTTTGCAGTTGATCATGGTCGCGGCGCTGCTCAACGCCGTGGTGGCGATCTATATCTACACCCTGGTGCCGGAGTTCCTGCTGCGGTTCGTGTGCTGGCTGCTGGTGCACACGCTGTATCGGCTGCAGAAGCGCGGCGCGCGCTTCCCCGAATCCGGCGCGGCCCTGCTGGTATGCAATCATGTGAGCTTCGTCGACGCCCTGGTGATTTCCGCGGCCTGCCGGCGCCCGATACGATTCATCATGGACGAGGCCATTTTTCGCGCGCCCATCATTCGCACGCTGGCGTCCGGCATGAAGGCCATTCCCATCGCCTCGGCGAAGGACGACGCCACTATCCTCGAGCGAGCCTTCGAATTGATCGCGGCGGCGCTTCGCGACGGCGAACTGGTCTGCATCTTTCCCGAGGGCCGCTTGACGCGCGACGGTGAAATTGCCCAGTTTCGAGCGGGGCTCACCCGCATCGTGACGGAAACCCCGGTGTCCGTGATTCCCATGGCGATCACGGGACTATGGGGATCGATGTTTTCGCGGCGCACGCCGAAGATATGGCAGCGTCTGCCGCGCAAACTCTGGCATCGCGTGGTGGTCAGCGTGGGCGAGGCGGTCGCACCGCAGAACGCAGTGCCGGAGGCGCTGCGCGAACGCGTATGCGCACTCGACCGTGCCGCGGCGCTTCCTTAGGCGCGGGCTTCCCTGGTGCGCCTGGGTGCACCTGCGTACGCTCGCCGCGTGCCCGCACTCCCCGTCACCTCTCGGGTGAAAACAAGGAAGTCATCACAGCCGTGATCGTGAGCACCGCGGCGATCAGGACAAATTCGGCGGCCACCGACCGGCGAAACCAACGTCCACCCTGCGCTGTTCCGGACAAAAGAGCGGGACCCAAGCGCCATTTGTTCGCGGCGGCAAGCCCCATCAGAAGCGTGAAACCCACGACTTTGGCGATGAGCAATTCCCCGTACGGCTCGCTCAAGGCGGATAAATCAGGAAGCAGGAGAACGGCCATCACAAGCCCGGCCAGCAAGATCACCGGCACGAGGCAGGTCGCCACGGCAGTGAAGCGTTCGATGATGTCGGCGGCCCGCGCAGGGGTCTCCCGCAAGGTCGCGATGCAAAGCGGCCACAACGCGCCGAACCAAAACGCCAGCACCACAAGATGCAGCATCAAGAGTGCTGCCAGCGCCCCACGATGCACGTTGACGGACGTATGTCCCGTGAGCGTGAAAGCGCCTGTAGCGAGCGCGGCGCCGCCGAGGCCGGCGATGGTCCCGCGAACGCCCGCACCCGAAAGCCCGATCGCGATGAGCGCCAACCCCAGCAACCGGCCCACCAAGGCTGCCCGCGCCGGGGAATTCCACGCCATCCGTTGTAGCGCGGGGTCCCACAGGCCGGACATCTCGCCCGCCATCCGCGCAGCTTCCATGGCGTAGTGCCCGGCAACCAACACCATGGCAAATATTGCCGTCGTCTGCCCCAAACGACGGACCGTCTCGCCAGAGCTTGCGAGCCGGGGGCCGAAGATCGCGACAAAAATCGCGACTCCGGCCGCCTGGAACAGCATGACGAAACTCAGCGCACGCAAGATCACCGATAGAACGTCCGGCATGCCGCTTCGTCAGTGTTGGGCCGCGGCGGACAGCGTGAAGTGCAAGGCCCCGGCCATCACATGGCCGTCGTCACTGATGACTCGCCAAGCGACCAGGTAGGTGCCCGGGGTCAACGGAGGCAGCGGGACCGTGACCTGCTGCGCGGCGGTCGCGGGCAGCGGAGCCAAATTCCGCTTCGGCTCCTCGCCTTTCTGAATCGATAAGGCCGTCACTCGCGCGGGTTCGGAGAAATGCAGCTCGAGGATTGGGGGCGATGTCGTGATCACGCTGTTATCGGCGGGGCTCGACTTCTGCAGGTGAGCGTGGGCATGCGCGGTGGCACCCAACAAACTCAAGGCAAGAACGGACAAGAGCGATGGAATTTTCAACTTGGGTCTCCCGGTCTTGGATGGATTGAATAATGTAGCCGAGTAACAGAGGTGTGGAGAAGGGCTGAATTTCCCCTAGAACCACGCGCGCACGCCGGCGACGAATCGCGCCTCACTCGGATTTGCGCCGGATTCCCGCACGCGATCCGCCGTTCCCCCAAATTGGCGGGACCAAACGACGCCGATGTAAGGAGCGAACTCGCGCCGCACCTCGTAACGAAGACGCAGACCGATCTCGAGATCGGACAAACCGGCACCCAACCGACGTTCGGGATCGGCCTTGCCGTAAAGGTTGGCCTCGGCTTCCGGCTGTAGAATCAGCCGCTGGGTGAAGAGCAGCTCGTATTCCGACTTGAGTCTCACGGCCGTGCGACCTTGGCTACCGACATAGAACGTCCCCTCGGTGTTGAACCAGTAAGGCGCGAGTCCCTGGACGCCGAACGCCGCCCACGTGCGTCCCGGGCCTCCACCGAAATCTTGCCGCCCCCCGGCCTGCACACTCCACCAACGCGCAAACGCATGGTCCCAGAGCAGATCGGCGCGGGCATTCCGTGTCGTGCCGGCGACGCGTTCGCCCTCGGTTCTCAGCCAGACCTTGTTGATGTCGCCGCCATACCAGCCTTCCGTATCCCATGCGAGGGCGTTGCCCTCGGCGAGGTTGCGCCATTCGAACTGATCAAAAAGCCAGGTGCCCGTGGGTTCCCTGTCATTCATCTGCATCATGGCCGCCATCTGCGCGTAGGGCATATCACCCATCGGATGTTGCGGCGGATCAGGTGGCACGTGCGGCTCATCGGCGAGTCCCCATGAGGAGGTGATGAGACTCAGGAAGGCGCATAGCGGAGCGAACCGGGCGCGAATCATGCGACATGCACCTCGCGAAACATGCCCGCCTCCATGTGATATAGAAGGTGACAGTGAAACGCCCAGCGGCCGAGCGCATCGGCGGTGACCGCATAGGCCAAGCGCTGTCCGGGCTGCACGATGATGGTGTGTTTGCGGACCTGGAATTCTCCGTTCTCGGATTCCACCTCGCTCCACATCCCGTGCAGGTGAATCGGGTGATTCATCATGCTGTCGTTGATGAGCACCAGGCGCAGACGCTCGCCCTGGTTGAATCGCAAGGGTTCGCTCTCCGAGAACTTCCGGCCGTTGAAGGACCAGACGAAGCGTTGCATGTGGCCGGTCAAATGCAGCTCAATGTCGCGGCCCGGTTGGCGATGATCGATCGGGCCGCCAAGCGTGTGCAGGTCCGCGTAGGTGAGGACGCGACGGCCGTTGTTTCTCAAGCCCACGCCGGGATCGTCCAAGCGGCCCTGCGGTTCCATTGCCAGCATGTCGACGTTGGGACCGTACTCGACCGGCGCGTGATGCAGCGATTTCTTGTCACCGCTCATATCCATGCCGGCCATGCCGTGACCCATACCCATGTCCATCATGGCGAGGAGCGGCCGCGGATCGAGCGCGGGCACCTCCGTCGGCATGCCCAATTGGGGCGCCAGCGTGCCGCGCGCAAAGCCAGAACGGTCGAGAGACTGTGCGAAGATCGTGTAAGCGCGATCATCCTTGGGCTCCACGATCACGTCGTACACTTCGGCGGTCCCAATACGAAATTCATCCACGCTGACCGGCTCCACGTCCTGTCCGTCAGCGGCCACCACCGTCAACTTGAGCCCCGGAATGCGCACATCGAAGATGCTCATCGACGATCCGTTGATGAAGCGCAGGCGGACCTTCTCGCCCCGTCGGAAAAGACCCGTCCAGTTGCCCGCCGGCGTGATGCCGTTCACCAGGTAGGTGTAGGCATGCCCGGACACATCCGCGAGATCCGTCGGGTCCATGCGCATCTGCCCCCACATGCGCCGATCGGCAAGCGCCGGTTTCCAGCCTTCTTTGCGCGCATCGACGACAAAATCGCCCACCGTGCGTCGTCCGAAGTTGAAATAGTTGCTTTGGAGCTTCAAGGTTCGGTAGATGCGCTCGGGATCGAGATCCGTCCATTCCGACAGCATCACGACATGCTCGCGATCGGCTCCGTGCCGTTCGCCATCCCGAGGTTCGATCACAATTGGCCCATAGAGCCCCATTTGTTCCTGGAACCGCGAATGACTGTGATACCAGTAGGTGCCCGATTGGTTGACTTTGAAGCGATAGACGTAGGTCGCGCCGGGTGCGATACCGTCGAAGCTCAACCCCGGCACGCCGTCCATATCGGCCGGGACAATCATTCCATGCCAATGGATCGAGCTCGGCGCGGCCAATCGATTGGACACTCGTAGCGTGATGGTATCGCCTTCGCGCCATCGCAACAGGGGCGCCGGCAGTCGGCCATTCACAACCGTTGCCATTCCCGCCTGGCCGGTCAAATTCACCGGCAATGCGCCGATTTCCAGGTTGAATTCGGTGCCGGACAACACCGCACCCGCATCGCCGACGACCGCCGATTCGGCGAGCGCCCATGCAAAATGACGCGCGCCGGCGACGGCGAACGCGCCGCCCGCGAGCCCCTGAACGAAGCAACGTCGCGAGCGATTAAATGCCGTCGACGGCAAGCGAAATCGATCCATTGTCATTCCTCGCTACAAAACCTGCGCGATCCAGCACCGTTGTCAGATCGCGTGAGAACCCGTCGCGCCAGGTCCGCGCCGCACGCGTTGCGCCGCGGGAGCCAAGGTTGGCGAATCAGTGGGGAAGTGAACGCGTAGCGGCGCGCAGGCGTGGGATCGCCTTGCACGGCCACAATCGCGTCAGTCGCGCCTTTAGATCAAAGCGATGGGGGGTCGAAACAACTCGTTCGTGCGCGCAACCGGCGGCCGCGCGTCCTGGCAAGGCAAGGAAAGCGAGCCGAAACCAACAACGCCCTCCAAAGGGAGGCCCTGCACCGCAGGGCTTTGTGCACCCTGGCATTGGCAGCCCACAGAGCCACAGCAGTCATGACCATGGACAGGACTGGTGTGCGCAGACGGATGGTCGGAACAGTGCTTGGCATCCGCGCCGCTCGCTTCGGCGTAAGCCCTGTCCATACCGGCGTGCGCCACTTGCCATTGCAACCCGAGGACGAGCTGAAACATCAGCCACACGGCAGTCACCCAGTTTGCGAGCCCATTACGCATGATCTTGAAGGGTACACCGCCCGTTACGATGAAAAAAGAGGCGCGCCTTTGCGGCAGCGTCGAACGCGCTGTGAATGCCGGCGGTCGTGGGCTGCCTCTTGTGCGCAGCCGCATTCAATAAATTGCGATTGACGCCGCGCCTGCCGGCCAACGACACTCGAGCGCGCGCTCGCCTGAGCCGATCCACTGAAGAGGTAAGACATGCGAACTCTGCAAATATTGGGCGTCATCCTGATTGCGGGAGGATTGTTCATTCTCATCAAGGCACCAACCTACTCGAGTGAAAAAAGCGTGTTCAAGCTCGGCGACGCCGAGATGAAAGTGGCGCAGGACCATTCGGTTCCGCCATGGGTGGGCGGCGCCGCGCTCGCGGCCGGAGTGCTGCTGATCGTGGCCGGCGGCCGCAAAAGTTGAATCTGGGACGCGAACGCTCGCTTCGGGGTAAGTGCGATAGCGAACATACGCAGTCCCGGTTTCCGCGTAGAACCATGGGACGGCGACAGCGTGTACGGCGCCCAATTGTACGGCGCCGAAGTCACCGCGGAAACTCATGGTCGCTACCTCGATCGATGCTCGAAAAAACCACTTGCTGGCAGCGCTTCCCGATAGTGAATGGCAGCGTTGGCTGCCGCAGCTCGAATCCGTCGCACTGCCCCTCGGGCAGGTCCTGTACGAGTCGGGCGATACGCTGAGCCATGTGTATTTTCCGACGACCGCCATCGTGTCGTTGCTGTACGTCATGGAAAACGGCGCATCGGCGGAGATTGCCGTCGTCGGCAAGGAAGGCATTGTCGGAATTTCGCTTTTCATGGGTGGTGAATCCACCCCCAGCCGCGCGGTCGTGCAGAGCGCCGGACACGGATTTCGGCTGAAGGCGCAAATGATGAAAAGTGAATTCAACCGGGCTGGGCCGGTGCTCCATTTGTTGCTGCGCTATACCCAGGCGCTCATCACGCAGATGGCGCAGACGGCGGTGTGCAATCGGCATCACTCTCTCGATCAGCAGCTTTGCCGCTGGCTGCTCCTCAGCCTCGACCGTCTGGATGACAACGAATTGATGATGACGCAGGAACTGATTGCCAACATGCTCGGCGTGCGCCGCGAAGGCGTGACCGAAGGGGCGCTGAAGCTGCAGCATGCGGGGTTGATCAGTTATTCGCGCGGGCGCATCACCGTGCTGGATCGGCCCGGCCTGGAGAAGCGCACCTGCGAGTGCTATGCGGTGGTCAAGAAGGAATACGACCGGCTGCTGCCCGAGGAAGCGGCCCACTAGCGCGATCCTCGATATTTCGGGCTTATGTACGCTGCCAGACCGTCGCGGCCTGGGTTCCTCAGGCACACTCCGTGACGGGCGTGGCCGCCGTTGGGCGGAACACGCGGCGATCATGGAGTCACAATGGCGGCCGCGGAGAACCATTTGATCGAGTTGCTGCCGCGCAAGGAGCGCCGCAGGTTGCTTGCCATTTGCGAGCCGGTCGCATTGGTGTTGTCCGACGTATTGTCCGAAAGGGGCAAGCGCACGCGCCACGTCTACTTTCCAGTCAACGCCACGATCTCGCTGGTCACGCCCATCGACGGCAAGCCGGTGCTGGAAGTCGGCATGGTCGGCCGGGAAGGAATGGTCGGCGCCCACCTGGCGCTGGGGGTGCCGACGACGCCGCTGCATGCCGTGGTGCAAGGCGCCGGAAAGACCTGGCGTATCGCCTCCGCGCCATTTCTGGTCGAGTTGGAGCGCAGCCCCGCGCTGCGGCGTTGCCTGAATCGCTATCTCTATGTGCTGATGTCCCAGTTCGCGGTCTCGGCGGCATGCCTGCGATTTCATCTCATCGGCCCGCGGCTCGCCCGGTGGCTGCTCATGACCCAGGACCGGGCCCATGCCGATACCTTCCACGTAACCCACGAGTTCCTCGCCTACATGCTCGGGGTGCGCCGGGTCGGCATCACTGCGGCGGCCGGTGACCTGCAGCGCGCCGGACTCATAGAATACCGGCGCGGGGAACTCGTCGTGCTCCACCGCCGCGGACTCGAAGCGGCGGCCTGCGCTTGCTACGCCGCCGACAAGAAAGCATACGCGGAGTCGCTGCACTGACGCGAGCTCGGGCGCACGCAAACGCAAGGAAAATGCAGATATATGAACAGCAGCACGAGTCGTCTCAGACACGCCCTGCCGCCGGGTCTATTATCGCTGTTGCTGTCGGTCGTGGGTTTTTCTCCCTTGCTCGCGGCGCCGTTCAAGTTGCCGGCGCTCAACTTGCCCGCAAGCACCGAACATCATGTCGGCAAGGTGGTTTGGGCCGATCTGGTGACGCCGGATCTGGCCGCCGCTGAGCGATTCTATGGAGGATTGCTTGGCTGGACGTTTCAAAGCATTCATGCGGGCGATTCCGACTACGCGTTGGCGCTCGCCAATGGGCATCCGGTCGGGGGGCTTTTCCAGAAGCCGTTGCGGGCCGGCGAACAACAGCCCGCGTGGCTGACCTTCATTGCCGTTCGCGATGTCGATGCCAATCTGCGGATCGCGCTGGCACAGGGTGCCAAAGTCGTCTCCCCGGCGAGGAGCTATCCCAAGCGGGGACGTCAGGCCGTGCTCGCCGATCCCGAGGGCGCTGTGTTTGCGATTCTCGCGTCGAGCAGCGGCGATGCGCCGGATTTCCTCGCGGCTCCAGGGGAGTGGATCTGGAGTGCATTGCTGTCCCGAGATCCCGGGGCTGAGGCTGCGTTCTACCAAGAGGTGTTTTCGTACGACGTGTTCGACCTGGCGAGCGAGGACGGCAAGGAGCATGTCATTCTGTCGAGCGACAACTTCGCTCGCGCGAGCGCCAATGCTCTGCCCGGCGATTCGGTGCACTCCCATCCGCATTGGCTCAACTTCATCAGAGTCGATGACACCATCGCCAGGGTGGCCAAGGCAGTGGCATCGGGGGGCCGCGTGCTGGTCGCGCCGCACGTCGATCGTCACGGCGGACACGTGGCGGTTGTCGCCGATCCGGCCGGAGCGCCGTTCGGGTTGATGGAGTGGACCGAGAGCGACAGCAAAGTGGAGCCCAAATGAAGCTCATGCGCATGCGAGGGATGGCAGCGTGTCTCGGAGCTGTTGCGCTGGCGATGCTGAGCGCCTGCGAGGTGACCGGTGTTGGCGTTGATGGCAGCGTGGGAGTGGTGGGCTACGACGGGGGCTACTACGAGCCCTATGGCTATGAATACGGTGGCTGGGGTCCGGGCTATCGCGTGGGACCCGGACGAGGCGGCGACCGCCGTCACGACGGCGGCGGTGACCGCCATCAGGACGGCGGCGGTGACCGCCAGCAGGGCGGCGGCGCGTCGCATAACTATCGGCCCGCGCCTGCGTCGCGGCCGACCCCGTCGATTCCGAATCGCCCACGAGGTCGCTGAGAGCGCACGAGGTCGCTGAGAGCGGCCCTTTTCGCGTGCTGGTGTAATATCGGGGACTTCAACTTGCGTTGGAGTTTTCCGCATTGCTCGAGTCGCATGCACCGTCAGGCGCGCACACGCGCCGCATTCTGTTCGCGAGCCTCATCGGTACGACCATCGAGTTTTTCGATTTTTATATTTACGCCACGGCCGCGGTGCTGGTGTTTCCCAAGCTTTTTTTCCCCAAAGGCGATCCGGCCACCGCGATGCTACAGTCGTTGGCGACTTTTGCCCTGGCGTTCTTCGCGCGCCCGATAGGATCGGCGCTGTTCGGGCATTTTGGGGATCGGGTCGGGCGCAAGGCAACCCTGGTCACCGCCTTGCTGACCATGGGCGTTTCGACCGTGGTCATCGGCTTGTTGCCCACCTACGCGTCCATCGGCGTGCTGGCGGCCGTATTTCTGGCGCTTTGTCGAGTTGGACAGGGTTTGGGATTGGGCGGCGAATGGGGCGGGGCCGTGCTGCTCGCGACCGAAAATGCGCCCCCGGGCCGGCATGCCTGGTATGGAATGTTTCCGCAGCTCGGCGCACCGCTCGGCTTTTTGTGTTCGACCGGTGTGTTCCTGATCATGACCAACAGTCTGACCGAGCGGCAGTTCTTGAGCTGGGGCTGGCGCGTGCCGTTTCTGGCCAGCGCAGTGCTGGTGCTGGTGGGCCTGTACGTACGGCTGCAGCTGGCCGAAACGCCCGCGTTCCAGCGCAGCCTCGCGCAGGGCGAGCGGGTCCGGGTGCCGTTCGCCGTCGTTCTCGTGAAGTACCCCTGGCAGGTTGTTTTGGGAACCCTGGGTTCGACCTGCACGTTCGTGGTGTTCTATTTGATGACGGTGTTCGCCCTGAGTTGGGCCACCGCCTCGCTCGGGTTTGACCGGCAGCAGTTCTTGATTCTGCAAATGCTCGGCGTGCTGTTCTTCGGTCTGACCATACCGATCTCTGCGGTCATCGCCGACCGCATTGGCCAGCGCGCGATGCTGATGATTGCGCAAGTGCTGATGATCGCGCTCGGCTTTGCCTTCGAGCCGCTTTTCGGCGCCCACCACACCCTGCGAGTCTTCGTGTTCTTGGCGCTCGGATTTGCCTTGAGCGGGCTGACGTACGGTCCGCTGGGCAGCGCGCTTGCCACGCTGTTTCCAACCGCGGTGCGCTATACGGGGACGTCGCTCACGTTCAATCTTGCGGGAATATTGGGCGCTTCGCTCGCGCCCTCGATTGCCACCTCGCTGGCATTGCATTACGGTGTGGCCTACACGGGATATTACTTGTCGGCGGCCGGTTTCATGAGCTTGATCGCCCTGTTCCTGATCAAGGCTGAGAAGCGGCGCGGGGAGCGGTCGCCAGGCAGCGAACTTACGGGAGAACTCTGATGGCTGGCAATCTGTCGAATTGGCTGCAGCGTACCTCGCTGCTGCTTTGCGCCGCGTGCTTCGCGGCGACCCTCCACGCAACTGCGGCGGATCGCTTTGATGCTGCCGTCGCGAACTCGCACCGCAGCGCTGCGGATGTGAAACGCGACGCATTGGATCACCCGGCCGACATTCTGCGTCTTTCCGGCATTGCGCCCGGCATGCGAATCGCCGATGTGCTCGCGGGCGACGGCTACTACAGCGAACTTGCCAGTTACGTGGTGGGGCCGAAGGGCAAGATCTTCATGATCAACAATGCCGCCTTCGACCACTGGAGCGAGGGTCCTCTCGAGGCGCGCTTGAAATCAGGCCGCCTGGGCAATGTCGAACATGAAACCCTCGACCTTAACCACATGAATCTCGCGCCCGAGAGCCTGGACGCGGTATTCCTGATCAAGGTGTATCACGATTTGTACTGGGTGGATTCGGAAGGCGTCTGGCCCAAGATCGACACCCGCGGCGTGCTCGATCAGCTGGCGCGCGCGCTGAAGCCCCGTGGCGTCCTGCTGTTGGTGGATCACTCCGCAAAGGCAGGGAGCGGCAGCACCGCGGCATCCGCCTTGCATCGCATCGAGGAGAGCTACGCGATCACCGACTTCGAATCCCGCGGTCTCAAAGTCGCCGCCAAAAGCGACTTGTTGAGAAGGCCGGACGACCCGCGCGATCAGATAAGCTACAAGGGCCCCATGCTCGGCAAGACGGATCGCTTCGTGCTGGTGTTTCGCAAGACCTCGCACTAGCTACTTTCCGGCGCAAAAATGCGCGACAGCTCCGCGAGCGGCGCGTTGCCAGGTGCCGCGACGGTAGGGCTATCGCAATTTTTTCCCGTAACGTTTCGACGGGCGGTTTCAATGGATCGATGCAACACCTTCTACAATTCTTGTGAGGAGGTGCAGTCATGTCGAAGGGGAAAGATTGGTCTGCGGCGG